>ERZ1026844.1042-NODE-1042-length-17886-cov-7.560092_pt1 | contig 17886 bp, 10 predicted proteins | sample MGYA00380152_ERZ1026844 | MGnify/ENA primary metagenome ERZ1026844 (study PRJEB33269, sample SAMEA4719788) | human gut metagenome | biome: human-associated habitat; feature: organic feature; material: feces | place: Cameroon | collected 2013-10 ... | reverse complement strand
TTCCTTTTTTTGCCAGCCGTATCTCAATTTATCCTTGAATAAATAGAGGTACCCTTCTGTTTCATCGTCGCGAAGCCCTGGTGGCGCGCTCCGTCGTCGCGGCGTCCCCAAATGGTACAAGGTCACTTTCCCTTTTACCGGTCTTTTACCAGAATGATGGAAGCCCAGGCGGACATCCGCTGGTTCGGTAGCCCGCTTTCGGTAAAGCACAGGCGGCGCGATCGCTGTTTCCCGTTCTCCGTGTCGATGTCGATCAGTGAAATGGCGAAGCCGGCGTGGGTTCCGGGTTTCAGGACCATCGGCATCAGATAACGGTGCGGAAATTCGATGGTGTAAACGTATCCAGCGGCAGTACGGGTGAATTCGCACGGAATCCCGGCGGCGGCCTCGGCTTTCGTCGGCGCATCGGTGCCCCCCATCAACTGCATGTTGGGCTCCTGGCGGCGGTAGACGAATCCGCGTCCCGATTTCCCCTCCGAATTGCCGGGGGCGAAATCGTACCGGTAGTAATCCATGACTTCCGGCGTGGTGGCGGAACTCTTTCCGATTCCGGCATAGTCCAGATACAATTCCATCCCGTTGTCGAGATTCCAGACCGAGGCGTTGTTTTCGAGGGTCCGGTTGTAGTCGGGGGATTTTGCATATTCCGAATCCTCGGCGGTCACCCGGAGGTACAGGCCCTTTTCATTCCACGCCATCTGGCATTTCGCGGAAAAATCCTTCCCGTCCGCCGTCCAGCCGCCGGCGCGGTGCGGTACCTCCAGGGACGGAATTTTCGACCAGTCCGGCTTCCCTTTCGCATACGGCACATAGAACCAGACCAGACACATGGACTTTCCGTTCTCCGGCAGTCCCGGATACTGAAACCGGTAGTCCAGGCCGGTGCGGAACAGTCTGCCGAACTCCATCTTCGCCGGAGGAACGACCGGGATGTTCCGTGCCGAATGCGGCGGAATCGCGGTTGTCCGCTTCAGGGCCGTGAAACGGCATTCCACATTCTCCTGGTTTTCCGCAACGGCCCGGACCCCGCCGGCCGCGTCCGGCGCGATCGTGACCTTGCAGCTGTCGGCGGAAGGCGAGCACTTCGCCGCCTCCAACGCGGAAATCAGCTCCTTTTCCTCTCCCTCTTTCGCGACCAGGAACAGCGGGGCGGCGTTCAGAATCAGCGTGATGTCGCCGTCGGGGCTTCGTTTGACCGCGTGCCGGTTTCCCATCAGGTCGATGAGTTCGAGGTCCGGAGACCGGAATTTGAAATCGAAGCGGACACCCGGAACCTGATGAAGCTCCACCTCTTCCCGGGAGGTCCAGACCGCCGCGATGGTCTTGCCGTCCTTTTCCCGGTAGACATAGACGTGGACTCCGGCGGCTGGGCGGAAATTGGTCACGAAACGCGGATCGGGGAAGAGCACCCGCAGCGTGTTGACCGCATTCGCCACCGGAATCATATTCCCGGTGATGTCGTGCCAGGGATTGGCGCTCCACATGTGCGCCATCGGAATGCGCGGCCAGTATTTCAGGTAGGTCAGGAAGAGCCTCGCCGCCCAGGCTGCGTGGGAAACTTCATCGCGGGAGAAGTCATACGAGGGCTTCACCGTTATCGGATAGGAGTCCGCGCTGCCGTTGGTGCCCCATTCCGGCACATCCAGATGCGCATTGTTGAAGCTCTCCGTCACATAGACCGGCGTGTTCTCCGGATAGTTGTATTTCTTCAGCACGTCGAACAGATGGGCTAGCATGTCGTCGAGCAGATACGTCCGGCTGGTCCACCGCGCCCCGTCGAGGACGGCATAAGGGTGAAGGCCGATGAAATCGTATTGAATGCCCTTTTTCGCGCCTTCGCGGATATGGGCCTCGGTGACCTCCCAGCCGCGGTGCGGAAGGTAGCAGGAGGTCCCGGTGTCCGGAAAGAACTGAAGGTTCGGATCGGCCCGCTTGAAGCCGCGGTAAGCGGCGGCGGCGGCGCGGCTCCACTCCTCGTAGCGCTTCTCCTTGAGAATGGAGGTATGACATTCGGATTCGTTGGACAGCGCCCAGCGTTTTTCATACGGCCACAATTTTGCGAACCGGTAGGCCGCTTCCTCCAGACGTTTTTCGTCCTCCAGGGTGATTTCCTTCAGCGTGAATAGGTTGTACAGCCAACCCAGCTCCTTCCGGAGTTCCGGATCGGCGATCTCCTGTTTGATGGACATGCCCCAGTTGCCGGCGAGCACGGCGACCTGGTTTTCGATGCCGAATTGATTCCACAGTTTCAGCTGCATGGGATCGTACGCGCTGTAAGTGGCGTTCCCGTATCCGGCGCGGACCATCTGCCGCGTCAGCAGATTCCGGTTGAATTCGCGCTTGGGGAAGCTGGCGCCATAGAAGTTCCGCGTCGGGCTTTTCTGGTCCAGGATCGGGGAAATCACGGAAAAGCGGTAATAATCGTACCAGGGCGTCCCTGCTTCGGGGACATACTTCGCCTGAAGGCAGAAGGACCCTTTCCCCAGGTCGAGGGAATCGAACGGAAGATCGATCTTCCGCGCGGGATTCAGCGGAAAGACGCCGTTCCAGACCTTTTTTCTCCAATAATCGAAGAGGGTGAGCTCCACCTTGCCGGGGGCGTTCCCGAACAGTTCGAACCGTGCGCCGATCCGGGACCCCGAATCGATGGTGTTGGTCGGGTCGGCGGTGGTCAGCAGCCCCTCGACCGGCGGCTCCGTGAATTCCGTGGGCTTGTCGCCCTCTTCGAGTTGAATGTCGGTCACCCAGATGGTTCCGAAGGGCGGCTTGCCGTTCCCGTTCAGGTTGACGCATTCCGGACCGGCTTTGGTGATATGGAAAGGATAAACGATCCTCTGCCACCGGTCCGTCAGCGGATGGCGCGATTTTTCCTCGGACGGTGTCCGGAAGGAAAAGTTCTGGCCGGTGTCGGTCATGCAGAAGGTGAGAACCGCTCCCTCGGGCAGATCGCTTTTGGCGTAGCAGCTCAGGACATAACTCTTCCCCGGTTCAAGCGGCATCGGAAAGCTCATCATATCCGGGGGGGTCTCCGTGCCCGGCAGGACCTGTTCCCCGGTCCGGATCAGCAGTGCGTTTGTCCCGGGACGCCGCCCCTCTCCGACGATCTCGTACCGGGGCGCTTTTTCCGGCTCCCGATACAAATTTCCGCCCCACATCCGGAAGTAGTAGCGCATTCCCTGCCGGAACGACGGATTCGGCATGAGATTCGCAACCGGACTCGCCGGAACATGCATGGCGTCGTCTTTCCAGAAATCGATGCCGCGCAAGGCGGGCGGCGCCGCGAATTCCGGCTTCACCGCGAATTCGGCTTTCTGGACCGGGCCGGAGATTTCGGCGCAGGTGGCGGCCAGAGAAAATCCGGCGCAGAGCATGGTCAGACAGGTTTTCATGCGATTCTTTCCTTTATTTAAAAATCCTGAATCCGTGAATTTTTGTTGATGTATTTTTCATTCGGATTCAAATGTTGATTTTTGCCGGATTTTCCGGTGTTTTTTGTTCTGATTTCCGATCCTGATTCCGCTGATTTTCCGATTCATCGCCATGTATCGTCGATTTCACCAATTATTTCACGGATTCAGGAAAAATGTCATTCCGGGCATACCATCCGGACCGGACCGAACAGCCCGCAGTCGAGCTGTTCGCGGGTTGGCGGCTGATGCCATTTCCACTTGTAGTCCGGATAACGGGTTACGGCGTTCAGGATCAGATTGCCGATTCTCACCTTGAGCTTGTTCTTCCCGGGACGCAGCCATTTTCCGATCTCGAAGGCGAAGGGCGGCCACATGCGGGCGCCGACCCGAACGCCGTTGACCCACACTTCGGCGGTATGCCTGACCTCTCCCAGGTCGAGCCGTTCTCGGCCGGAGACGGAGGCCGGTTCGACGGTCGTCTCATAGTCCACGAACCCGCTGAACTTCTCCAAATCCCAGTCGAGCCAGGATTCCAGACGCGAAACCGTAAACCCGTCGAGAAAGCGGCCGGGAACCGGGAACGGCGGGAAATCGGAGGGCGGCTGTTCTTCCGGGTCGATGCGGACCTTCCAGCCGCCCGGCAACTCCAGGCGGCGCTCCGGATTCGGGGCGGAAGGAACCGCCGCCGGTGCCAGGTCCGGATCGAAGACCAGCCAGATCCCTTCGGCCGCCGCCAGTTCCAATTCGACCCGGACGACGCCGGAGGCGCGGAACTCGACCGGGATTTCCCGCCGGGCGCCGGTCTCGCAGTTCCAGACCGCGGCCGCGCCCGAGACGTTGCGAATCCGCAGGGTGAACCGGTGGGCGGAATTATCGTTGTTGGCCAGCCAGAAGAAGTTGCGGCTCCCGATCTTTCTTTGCGTGGCGATCAGCGGGAAGGCTCCCGACTCGAATTCCACGCAGGGGCGGAGTTGCGGAAGAACGGAATCGATTCCGCCGGACGCCGCCGCGAAGTTCGGGGATTCGGCCAACTTCTTCATCCGTTCCGCCAGCTCCGGATCGCCGCCGCCGTGTTCGATCGACGCTTCCGGTAGCTCCCCCAGCGCCCATACGGTTCCGCCGGAAGCGGCGAAAGCCAGAAGTTTTTCCGCGGAAACGAGATCAATGATCTTGAGCGGCGGCAGGATCAGCGTATGGAACCGGAATTCTCCCCGTGCGAGAGCGCCGTTTTCCACCCGCGTCTCACCCAGATAATGGAGGTCGGCGACGCAGTAGTCGATCCGGGCCTCATACAGTTTGCGGATCGCCGCGGTGTAGGCGGTTTCGATTTTCCGGATATCGTCCCGATGACGCAGCGGCAGGTCGTCCAGGTCGCTCCAGAAGTCCTTCGCGGTCCGGGACATGTCGAAATAAGCGTCTCCGACCAGGGCGTTGACGCTGTCCAGCGGGCAGAACAGCAGCACGTCGGCGTCGAGCCGCCCGTGGTCGTTGACGAAGGCGGCGCGGCGAACGAAATCGCCATACTGCCGGAAGTAGCGCCAATACGGATTCCAGTCGAAGAAGTCCGGCGGATAGGAGACGTTCCGCGGATTCCGGGAGGAATTCGCGCCGTGCGGAACCAGTTGGGTGATTCCCATGGCGATCGCGGAATTCGCGCTGCGCTTGAGTTCGGCCGGCGTGAGGTGCCAGCCTCCGATGCCGAAGGTCTCGCACATCAGTTGCCGCCCTTCGAATTCACTGACCGACTGCGCCTCCTTGAAATGGCGCGGGTCGTGGATGGTTTCAAACAACGCGTCGGTCCCCGGCATGGAGAGACGGCGCTGCATCCCCATATAATCCGCCACCCGGGTCGATTGCAGGAACAGATCCTCCTCCCAGAAATGGCAGGTCTGGTACATACCGCGGCTTCGGCACCAGCGGTCCAACGGATCAAAAACACATTCGCCGTAAAGGGTTGCGACTGCCGAGAACCAATCGCACCTGGCCTTCATCCACAGTCCTTCGGCATCCTCGTCGAACAACAGCGGCATGCGTTCGCGAATGTCCGCGCCGACCGCTTTCCGGTAGGTGTCCGCAAGATCGTCCGACCACGCCAGCTTGTAGCCGAAGAATCCCTCCAGATCGAAGAAGACACCCGGCATGACCGAGCCGAACTCCTTTCCGAACAGCGCCTCGTACTTCGAGTTCTCCAACTCCAGCCAGGGCTTCGCCAACCGGCGGTCGAGGAAGGAGTTTTTGAATTGCGACGGAAAATCATATACCTTTCGGAAGGCGTAAACTCTCCATTTTACGGGAGTTGGAGCTTTCCAGACGAACGGTCCGCGATCTGCGGAGACGATCCGCAGCGTCGGGGAGAGAAGCCGTCCGTCGGCGCCGACCTGGACCGCCACAGCGAAGGACGCCTCCGGAACTTCGCAAGTCCCTTCGGAATCGGCGTTTATCACCTTGAAATCGAGCGAAGCCGCCCGCAGTTCGGGGTGATCCCGCAACGCGATGCCCCCGACGGAAAAATCGGGATGATCGGGATGATCAGCCAGCAGGTATTTGTCCGGAAAACCGGGGTCGCCCATACAGTAACTCAGACGGGTCCCGGCCTGTTTCGCCGCGTCAAGCGCCGCGGCGAAACAGCGGTACCAGTCGTCCGAAAGCCAGAAGGAAACTTGCGGACGGAACCGCCGGGCATGGACGAATCCCGGATTCACCCCCTTGTCGGACAGCTCCTTCGCCATGGCTGCGTAGTGTTCCGGATTCCGGATGTTGTCGCCGTCGTTCCAGAACCAGAACATCGACGGCGCGTAGGAGACGTCCGGAGACATGAAATCCGAGTCGGAAAGCGGCGCGGCTTCACGGGCAGCGCCCTGGCGGAAAGAAAATTCGTTATGCATGTTTTTCCCAATTGATCGCAATTGTTAGTTCTCCGTGTTCGGAAAGGGTCCAATCTCCGACGGTCACGCGGGAGCCGACGGTGATTCGTTTTATCATGATCGCGCCCTCTTCCAGCTTGAACATCAAACGGTTCCGTTCAATCCGGAAACTGCCCCAAGCGTTGCCGTTCGACCAGAAGAAGCAGCCGGGACGCGGTGCGAGGGTAAGCGACTTTTCGACCGCGCTGTAATGGAATCCTGTCCAGGCGACGACCGCCGCCCAGCTCGCCATGGCGCGCACATAGTGATGGCCGCACTCCGCCTCGTCAAACGGACTGCGCCGGGAGCCGTCGAAGCGGAAACGGATCTCCTCGATGCATTGCAGCCCCTCTTGTTCCAGCCCTTCGAAGATCATTCCGGCCGCGGCGGTGTATTCGAACCCGGTCATCACTTCGGAGTAGTACGGAAACGGAACTTCCGGCCGCGTCCCCTCCGGATAGTGCGCCATCAGCAGCGCCGATTCGTCGCACAACGCGAAGGTGCGCATCGGGTTGAAGTGATCCCACAATCCCGCGCACCGGTTCAGACGGTAAATCGACTTGAGCGTGGTCATGACATGTTCGCGGTCAAGGAGATAGCCGAGCCCGCAGAGATGCGCCATATACTGTCCAACCAGTTGATCGACCAGGCAGCCCTCGCCGAGCTGGTAATCGGGACGGCTCAAGTCCTTCGCGCCGCTGTCGCCGTGGAGACAGTCCGGAACCGGTCCGGCCGGCGGCACGATCTTCTGAATGTAGTAATTGCCGTTGAACAGGTTCGCATCCATCCACCGGCTGCCGGACTCGAAGAGGCGCATGCACTTGGAAGCGAATGATTTGTCTCCGATGTACGCCGCCATTTCCGCCGCCGCTTTCAGTGCCCCGAGATACCAGCCGGTCATCTGCGGATTCGGGCCGTAGTATTCGACGTCCATGGTGTTGTGCTGACAGCCCTCCATCACGCCGTCCTCGTTCGCGTCCCAGCCGTTCGGAATCCAGCAGAATTCGAGCGTCTTTTTCGCCTTGGGCCAGAGTCTTCTGAGCATGGCGTCGTCGCCGGAGAGCTGCCAGTCGCGATAGAGCTTCATCAGGCACCCCATCTGTCCGTCGGCGGCGGCTTTGCCGAACCCCTGCGCATCGGAGAGCGGCAGGTTGATCCGGAAATTCATCCTGCCGTCGTCGGCGGTGGCGTATCCGAATTCCAATTCCCGCATATTCCGCGCGAGGCCGCCGAACAGAAACGCGGTCGCCTGCTCGTAATTCCATACGTGCGTACAATTTCCGTAACAGGAGCCTTCGCGCGGAAGCGAACCTTCGAAGCCGAAGAAATTGCCGTCCGCGGTCCGGAAGCAGGTCTGGCTGCGCAGCGTGCTCAAGTTGCAGAGCGCCGCCTCTTTCACCGCCTGCGGCAAATCGGTTTCGACGAAGCTCCGGACGAAGTTCACCGTCCGGGCTTCGAATTCCGGCAGTTGCCGGTGAATCTGTTTTACCGCGTCCCAGGCGTCCCGGTAAAGCGTACAGTAGTAATTGCCTACGCTGGTTTTCTTCGCGCCGGGACCGCGGTGCCGGTCCGGGGTCCAATCGTACCGGTTCGGGAAATGCCAGGTGAGATAAAACGGGAAAACCGCCTCGGCCCCGGGAGAAACGACCTTCGTAACCGCCAGGCTCGCCGTCGGTTGCGCAACGCCGCCGGGATCGCAGTCGTCGAGCAGCCCGTCCGCGGTGAAGTCGTCCCAGAAATCCTGAAGCGGCGCGTTCCATTTCCCTTCGCTCAGCCAGGCCAGGCGCTTCGTCACCGTGCCGTCGCCGGGAGCGGAGAGCGCGATCGTACCCCAGGCGCCGTCGCCGGTATCGGGCTTCCGGGAGGACATCAGGATTCCCGCGAGACCGTCCTCCTCCTTCCAGGCGTTGACGTTGTCGCAGTCGCCGCGGAAGAACAGCTTGCTCGCGGCGGAGACATAACGGTCGTTGCCGTCCATGCCGACGTAGTTCGGAATCGTACCGCAGACCGTCACCTGTTGCGGCCGGTCCGTCACATTCCGTACCCGATAACGCAGAACCGCGACCGGCAGCGAACTCGCCTCGACATCCGCCGGAACCAGCGGATTGAACGCCTCCAGCACCGCTTCCACCGGGAATCCCGGATGCGACAACGCCGCCTGGGCCAGCGGATACGCCGCCCGGAACTCGCAGTCCCGGAAGCGGGGAAGTCCGTGGTTCTGGTTCCGGGGGCCGCCGGGGCCCTCGTAATCGGCGGGGTCGAGCGGTCCCTCGAGCATTTTTGCGACGCAATGTCCGTCGGGACCTTTGGCGCAGAGGGCGAAAAACGGGCCGTTCTCTTCGTTGATCCAGGGGGTGAAATCCTTGCCTGGCCGGTTCATGATCTCCCAGTCGCACAAGTTGCCGCGCCCGCCGACGGACACCGCCCCGGTGCCGATGCCGCCCAGCGGCATGGCCACCCGCAGCAGATTCCGCCCTGAATACCGGTTCAGGACCGGCCACTTTCCAGCTTTTTTCATCTCCGGCTTTCTCCGATTCGCGTCAGAATAATTCCAGAAGGGAGCAACTGGCGAAACAGGAATCCGGGTTTGCCGGAGCCAGTGCTTCGAATTGAACGATCCGTCCCCGTACCGGAGCCGGAAACGTCACGATTTGCGGGATCGGATGGTTAAAGATATTGTCGAAACATCCTTCCATGACCGTGACGCCGTCAATTCGTATCCGATACTTTTCCACCGCTCCGTTCAACCACTCGACACAGTAGATGAAGCCGTTGATTGGCTGCTCCCTGCCGGTGTCCAGCGTGAAATGGTGGGGATACGGCGTATGGCGCGCCGAGATCCACATGCCGTCGTCGGCAATGATGTGTTCCTTCCGATTCCGTTCGTCGTATTCACTGTCGGCGTCGATGACCCTCCAGGAAGCGCGCTCCGTCCCAAACCGCAGGGTGCTTTCCGACGGAGCCAGTTGCAGATCTTCGTATTCGTTCGCCAGTCCCGGTTTCAATCCTGAAATCGCCCGCACCGTACCCGCCTCCGGATGAAAGAACGGACCGGTGTACAGCGGGGAATTTTCCGTGGGACGGGAGCCGTCCACCGTATAGCGGATCGTCAGACCCTCTTTCGCCGCGAGGGTGACGAGGCCGTCTTTCCGGCGGGTTATCTTCGGGGCGAACAGCAGCGGCGCTTGGTAGAATGCCCCGAACTCCCGAATGCACGGTGCGGCCAGCGCCCGGGTGATTCTCAGCCGGAGCGCATCGGTGGTGACGGTTTCGGTCCGGACCAGCTTGCAGAACGAGATCGTGCTGTCTTTCGCCAGCAGCTCCCATGCCCTCGAACCGTTGCGGAAATCGAGCTCGAATCCGGCGACGCGTTCGCCGAGTTCGGTCTGTTCCCGCAACCGGAACACATTGACCGTCCGCGGGACTCCGAGTTCGATCACCGCTTCGCAGTTTGTCGTGCCGTCCGCAGGAGCCCAGAAGGTGCCGGGGTTGCCGTCGAGCATGTTCGCGGCCCGGAACGCTTCGCCGCGTTCATCGGCGGATTCGGCGCGCATTCCCGCGGCGAAATCCGTTCGGAAGGTCCGGTTCAGGACGGCGGTCCACTCCTTCAGCCGCACGACATCGTTTTCATGGAGCCGTCCCCGGCGGTCGGGCGGAAGATTCAGGTTCAGGCAGGAGCCTCTGCCCACGGAGTGATAATAAATGTCGATCAGATCCTCGAGGGAGCGAACCCGGTCATTTTCGCTTTCGTGGTAAAACCATCCCGGCCGGATCGAGACATCGACTTCCGAGGGCCAGTAGAATTTGCCGCCGGGATCGCCGTGCTGAAGCCGGGAATCTTCATAACGGTCGATGGTGGCCCAGTTGGGATTCCCCGCGAATCCGGATTCGTTACCGCACCAGCGGATGTCCCGGAAATCCCCCATGTGCCCCATGATGACCGCATTGGGAGCACATTCGCGGATGATTTTCACACAACCCTCGAAGTCGTATTCCTGAGACTTTTCACCTTCGCCTTTCGCCCCGTCGAACCAGGTGAGAAAGACGTCGTCCCCGCCGTAGTTCTCCAATAGTTCGCGAAGTTGATTGCGGTAGTATTCGTTGTATGGCTCCCCGGTTCCGTAGCGTTCATCGTGACGGTCCCAGGGGGAGAGGTAAAAGCCGATTTTGAGTCCGTATTTCCGGGCGGCGGCGACGAATTCGCCGACCACGTCGCCCTGTCCGTCGCGCCACCTGGAATTCTTCACCGAATGCCTGGTGTACCTGCTCGGCCAGAGACAGAATCCGTCATGGTGCTTGCAGGTCAGCACCGCGCCCTTGAATCCGGCTCCGGCCAGCACCCGGCACCACTGGTCGCAGTCGAGACCGGTCGGATGGAACACATCCTCCGGTTCGGTCCCATTGCCCCACTCCCGGTCTGTGAAGGTGTTGACGGTGAAGTGGAGAAATGCGTACATCTCCATCTCCTGCCACAACAGCTGCCGCCGGTTGGGACATGCGCCCCGGGAAACGGGGAAAGCCGATGATTTCACCGCATCCAATCGTTCTTCAATTTGTTCCATTTTTTTCAATTTCAAGATTCCAATGTTGACATATGTTCATGGGGGGGGCCCGCCTCAAGGCGCATCCGAGCGGAACGGTTCCGCCGGGAGGTCGTGACGGTTGCGAAGATTGCCGACCGGACTGTCGGCCCAATCATAACGCGCCGCACACGGAACCGGAACCAGTTCCGAGGAAAGCAGCACCGAATCCCCGTCGATGCGCGCCTCCGCCGGATGGAATTTCCCGTCCTTCCCGGCGACGACGAATCCGCACAGCGGTTTGGAGTCGGAACATCTCAATTCTCCGTCCGTATTGCCGAACAGGACCCGGAACTCATGTCCTTCGGCTTTTGCGGACTTGAAAACCGGGCCGCGCCCGTTCCAGGTTTTCAGTCCATAAACTTCGGCCAGGGCGTTGGCGGCGAGCCGCCGCCCGACTTCCTGCTTGTCGGTCGGATGAATGTCGCCGGGATCTCCGATGTCGATCGCGGTGGCGAGTCCGACATTCGGAAGGCTCGCGGCGGCAGACGCCTGCGCCTCCCGGAGAACCGCCCAGCGGCTGTCCGCATCGAACGTTTCCGGCGTACCGAAATTGGCCAGTTGAACGATCAGGAACGGAAAGTTCCCCTCCTTCCACGCATCCCGCCAGCAATGGATCAATACCGGCAACAGTTTCCGGTAAAGTTCCGGCCGGTCTTCGTTCGATTCGCCCTGATACCAGAGGACGCCCCGCATCGCGTACGGAATCAACGGATTGACCATTCCGTTGAACAGTTCGGACGGCAGGCCCGGCGAACAGATCCCGAAACTTTGTTCGATCGCATACCGCCACTCTCCGGCAAGTTTCTGCGGCGGGTCGTCCGGAAAATCCGGACAGCTCAGCGTCATGGCATCCGCCGGACCGGTCATGCCGCCGTCGAAGAATTCGCTGCGGACCCGGACCGCAACCGCATTTTCCCCCGCCCGCGTCAATTCATGCGGAATCAGATACATCCGGGGTTGACTGTATTTGGTCTGGTCGAACGGCGTTCCGGTGGCTCCGATTGGTTCCCCGTTGAAATAGGTGACGTCGGTTTTGTCGATCGCGCCGAGCGACAACTGCAAATTGTGATTCAGCCAATGTTTCGGCAACGCGACTTCCCGGCGGAACCAGATGATTCCGCTCGCATCGATCCCGTGCTGCTGCCATTTTGCCGGAAGCTGCATCGGCTTCCAGCCGTTTTTGTCGGGCAGTTTCGGATTCGCCCAGCCGCGTTTCAGCGGATCGGATTCGTAAATTCCCTTCGGCCAGCATCGGCCGGATGCAGACCGCCGCGAGTCGAACGCTTCCCATTCCGACTGCAATTCCGGAATCGATTTCAATCTCGCCTCGGAGATCCACCCCTGGGCCTTGGTTCCGCCCCAGGAACAGTTGATGAGCCCGACCGGAACCCGCAGTTTCTCCTGGAGTTCACGCCCGAAAAAGTAACCGACGGCGGAGAAACCGGACACGGTTTCCGGGGTGCAAAGCCGCCATTCCGCACCTTCCATTTCCCCGACGGGCGAGTCGGCGGGAGCGTAAGGAACGGAAAACAGCCGGATCTCCGGCCGGTTTGCTTCCGCCGGCTCCCGTTCGGCGTGAATGACTTTCCGCACCGGAAACTCCATGTTGGACTGTCCGGAACAGATCCAGACCTCGCCGACCAGGACGTTTTTCAGACACCGCGAACCGTCCTCTCCCCTGACCGTCAGTTCCGACGGGGTGGGGGACGCGGGCAGCGGATCGAGTTTCACCATCCAGCGGCCCCGGACATCGGCCTTCCCGGTCCGGCTCTGCCCGCCGAAGCTCACCGTCACGGATTCGCCCGGCTTCGCCGCGCCCCACACCGGAACGGGCATGTCCCGCTGCAAAACCATGTTGTCAGTGAACACCGATGCAACCGATACGCCCATCGCCGCCTCGACGATCAATCCGCCGGCCAAAATCGACACCGCCATTTTTCTCCATTCGAATCTTCGGTTCATAAAACAAATCTCACTTTCCCGGAAAAGAACACGGATCGTTCCCTGTCAATATCAGGATCAGTTCCGGAATGATTCCGGCGGCGAAATTGGCGCATCCGCGGTCGTTGGGATGCAACCCGCCGTAAGCTCCTTTCAGGACCGAGAGCGCGTTCCGGGCATCGGCGCCCAGATCGATGATCGCGATTTTGTCTCCGGGATGATTGTCCCGTTGGAACGCAACGGCCTTCTTCAATTCGTCCGCACAGGATTGGTTGAAGGGGACGAGAACCACGATCCAGGCATCGGGCGCACTTTTCCGCAGGGCGGCCAGTCCCTGCACGATCGCGGCCCGGGTGTCGATGGGATTCGACCGGTGCAGGATATCGTTGGTCCCGTAATTGATCAGAATCAAATCCGGCTCCTGCCCGGTTCCGCCATACGCGCTGATCCGGCCGTTTTCATCGAGCAGGGAATGTCCGTTCCCGTCGATTTTATTCCAGCGGCTTTTCCGGTCGTGAAAGACGCCGTTCCGCCCGTCCGTCGAACCGGATACGACATAATAAGCGGGAACGTCGCCGGGCGGAACGTCGCCCCTGGCGAGCCATCCGCTCCAGCCGCAGGCGCTGATTCCGTATTCGAATCCGACCCGGCGCAGCGCCTGTCCCACCAGGTGGGAGTAGGACGACAGCGCGCTCGCGCCGGACCCCTCCGTGATGCTGTCCCCGACGATGAAAACCCATTTGCGGGACGGCGCGCCGTTGACCGGCCGGCTCCCGTCGTCCAGCTTCAATCCCCTGACCCGCAAAACATTGCGTCCGGATTTCCCGGGTTCGCCCCAGCGTTCTTTCTGGACGGAACTGGTCAGGTACACGCATAATTCGTGGATTCCGGGACCTTCCAGGTTCCGGATCTTCACTTCCGCGGAACACGGAACGTTCAAAGTCCACTTGCCGTCGATGCAATAGGAAAGAACCGGAGGGTCGAACTCTTTCGGGCAGTCCGAGGTGTCCAGCAGCAGGCCGGCCGTCGGTGCATCTCCCGCGCTCTCCCATTTCACCCGGAAATACGCTCCGGGATTCCAGGTCTGGCGGAACACATGTCCGGAGCGGTCGGCATCCCCGGTCCAATTCGCCGGGGAGAATACAAACGCGGGGGAATCCACCGGCACAACCATCCCGTCCGAAGCCCGCACCGCCACGGAAGAAGCCGTCGCCAGCAGAACGGCCAGGAGCCAATCACCTGCAAAACTCATCTTCCGGCCGGATGATCATTTTATACTGAGGAAACGTCAGGGTGGAAACATGACCATCCAGGAACCCGAAGGAGGCTTTGGCGGTGTTGCCGGGGATATAATTCACATTGTGGTCGTCATCCGTATAGATGCTGCCGTGGCGAAAGAACGGAATGCACCAGAATTCGCCGACGCTCTGCTGGAACAGCGCAAGAATCGGATTCGACGAACCCGCCTGGCCCCACCAGAAGTTCTCGGTCAGCATGATCCGTTTGCTGGAACTGCGGATATTGGCGAGCTTCGGATTCCTGGCATTGCTCCAATTGGTGCCGGCAAAATTACTCCTCCCCAACTGTGTGTTTGCGCCGTAGCTGCATCCGGTCCGCGAGGTCAATTTGTTGAACGGCTGTTTGCCGGACGGACAGTAAAAAACTTTCTGAACCCCCACCCGGTATTGCCCGTTGCTCGACAGCGCCGTAGTCTCCCCGACAATATAGGGCCACGCCAGGTCGATCCACCAGCCCGGCCCGTTGACGTCTCCGGAATTCATATAGCACGGCAGGCAGTGACCCCGGTTGTCCGCCGAATACGCAAGGCCTCCGGTGGCCAATTGCTTCATGTTGCTGATGCAGGACAACTGTTTCGCCCTATCCCGCGCCTTGCTGAGGACAGGCAGAAGAATGGACGCCAGAATTGCGATAATCGCGATCACCACCAGAAGTTCAATCAGGGTGAAACGCAGTTTCGCTTTGTCGGCACGGTTGCGATTGCAGCTCTGGAAAAACAGGTTGCGCATCATATCGGACCCCTCCTTTTTCAGTTTCCGAATCAGAATGTTTTTATCTGATCTATTCTATATTATACCAGATTAATAATGAAAAGTCAATAGGCAATCCTTGAAAAAAACGGGAAAATCATGTAAGTTGGGAAAGAGCCGTTCCCGGCATGCAATCTCAACGGAGGAGAATCACTTGGAAGAAGACAAAGATCAATTGTCGCAGTTGGTCAACCGGACCACCATGGAGGCGCTGGTGAAACTGCGGCGGTTCATCGACCGGGAGTATGCCGACGGCGGCTGGCTGCCTTCGGGCCGGGTCATGAGTTCCCGGCTGAACATCAGCCGGATGACCTACGTGAAATCCCTCTCCCGGCTGGTCGCGGAAGGGCTGGCGGTCAATTATCCCAAAAAAGGGACCCGCATCAAGCCGCTGATGATGCGGAAGCCCAAGGCCGGAATCATTCTGGACAGGGGGGAAAGTTCTCCTTTTCTGGGCGCGTTGGAGATTTTTTCTCCCTTTCTGAAGAAGCTGTCTGAAGAAGAAAAAACGCTTTTACAGATCATTCAGGCCAGTCCGCCGGAAAACCTTCTGCGGACCGCGTTGTTTCACTGCGTCAACAGCCTGGCCTGGATTTCTCCGCCCTCCAATCTATTCGGAGTGGTGAAAGAGATTCACGATTCGGAGATCATGCCGGTTCTTCTGGTTCGCTATTTCGACCCCAAAAGTCCGGAGGACATCGCAACCGGCGACATTCCCGTCGTATCGCTGGATTATCCGCTGATTGGAAAGAGCCGGGCCGATTTCCTCCTGAAACTCGGCCATCGGCGGATCGCATTTGTCGGCGATCCCTGGTTTGCCGAATTCATCCGCTTCGGTTCCGGCCTGAGAGCGGCCGGGGCCAAATTCACGCGGGAAAACTGCTTCTCTTCCTCCCGGGAGATCGAAGAGCGATTTCCCGATTTCATCACCAGCCGAAAGATCACCGCGGTGTTCTCCGAAGGCGACCTGCAGGACACCCTTTTCCCGGTGCTGAACCGCATTCCCACGGAAAAACAGCCGGAACTCTTTCTCCGATACGGATCGCAGATCGACCTGTACCGGAAAATCCATCCCAACGTGAAGAACGTCTGGCTGGAAAAAATCGACATGGACGTTCTGGGCGCCACCGCCGCCGGGCTGTTGACCGCAAACCTGATTCACGGCAAACCGTTCGAATCGGTCTCCGTCCCCCCGGGTTACCGGATGGAACGGGCGGCCGACTTGACCTGATTCCTTTCCTCATCGTCAGTGCAGCAATCCTTCCCGCCTCGACCGGAGTCTTCCAAACTCGGAATGGGATGACTTCCCGGGTCGGCGGCTGCACCTTGATTTCCGGGAATTCCAGATGCTCGTGGAATCCGCAGAGGAACACCATCAACTCCCCCATCTGGTCGAGACTCAACAATGGCGGCGTTCTTTTCACGGTTCGGCAAGCCGCCCGCGATCAAAAAGACAAAATAATGAAACCGGCTATTGACATTCGTTTTAATCTGTGGTAGAATATTATATGTCAGAACAACGATAACTGAAAAATAAGGCTGTCAATCGCGATGGTTGTTTTCGAAAAAGACAAGAGATACATGGAAGTGCTCAGCGCCTTCCGGAAACTGATCGATACGGAATTCAAGGACGGCGGCTGGCTTCCGCCGGTCCGCGAGATGAGCGAACGGCTCAACGTCAGCACCGTCACCTACCGGAAGGCGGTCAGCCGCCTGATCGCGGAGTCGATGGCGGTGAGTTATCCCCGGAAGGGCATTTATATCACCCCCCGGAAATACTGCCTCAGGAAAGTGGGGCTGGTGATCGGCAACGGCGAGGAGTCTCCGTTTCTGTTCGGGGAGGAAGTGCTTCTGGACATCATTTCCAAGTTGAAGGAGCGGGGGTACTGCTGCCACCAGATTCAGGGAAATTCGGAGCCCAACGTGGCGCGCAACGCGTTGTCGCACTGTGTTTCCGGCGTCATCTGGCTGACCCAGTGCCGGCCGGATGTTCAAGCGCTGCGGGATATCTTGGCAAATGCGCTGTTTCCGCTGGTTTGCATCCAGTGGTTCCACCCCGATTCCGAGGAGGATGTGTTTCCGGCGGACATTCCGTGTGTGATGGAGGATTACGCTGAGATGGGGGAGACGCTGGCGGAGCCGTTCCTCCGGCGCGGCCACCGGAAACTCGCCTGTGTCGGGGCTTCTTATTGGCGGGAAGAGTACATCGGGCTGGCCGCCGCGATCCGGCGGGCGGGGCTTGCATTCGACCACACGTCCTGCCTTGAGGACTGTGTCCACAGCCCCGGAAAACTGACCGGAATTCTCCTGAAACAGGGAATCACCGGGCTGTTCCTCCACGGCGGCAGCTGGCAGATCGAATCCACATTCCGGGAGTTGTCGGAACTGCCGGATGAATTGCAGCCGGAGATTCTGGTCTGGGACAATCCGATGCTGCCGCAGATTGCCGCCAAATATCCCGCGGTTAAAATCATCGCCCTTGCCCGGGACAACTCCCGCAAGTTCGGCGGAACCGCCGTCGATATGCTGCTGGACCACCTGGACGATCCGAAAAAAATCGTTTCCGCAAAAGTGAGCACATTTCAGGTGAGTTGCACCGAACAATTCTTCGCCGCGTCAAAACCGGCGAAACTCCGGGAATGAGGAATCAAAAAATGAATAGCCGTTCAATCCGAATTTCAAAGGTCCCCACTCTACTTCAACAGGAGGATACCATGAGAACGAAACCGCCAAAGAACCACGCTTTTACACTGATCGAGCTTCTTGTTGTAATTGCGATCATCGCGATTCTGGCGGCCATGCTGCTGCCGGCGCTGACCAAGGCCAGGGACAGGGCGAAAACCGCCGCCTGCGTCGGAAACCTGAAGCAGACGAACGCGACCGTACAGTTTTATGTAAACCCTGAATCCGTGAAATAATTGGTGAAATCGACGATAAAATAGAAGGAAAAGATGTTGAGTCGCAGTATATTATGTATGTGTTTCGAGACATGGATAAACTC
>ERZ1026844.1028-NODE-1028-length-18102-cov-11.497590_pt1 | contig 18102 bp, 13 predicted proteins | sample MGYA00380152_ERZ1026844 | MGnify/ENA primary metagenome ERZ1026844 (study PRJEB33269, sample SAMEA4719788) | human gut metagenome | biome: human-associated habitat; feature: organic feature; material: feces | place: Cameroon | collected 2013-10 ... | reverse complement strand
AAATATCACTTACTCTTATTATAACAACATTTTTAATAATAAAAAGAAGTAAGATTAATTCTTACTTCTCGAAATCCTTCTTCATTCTCTTATATTCTTCATAGAGTGTTTCTGTATAGGTACACATATATTCAGGTTTACCCATATAACTGCCAGATTCTAATAAGTGGCTTGCAGCACATGTACGACAAATAGGCTTTAATTTACATACAGAACATCCAGAATATAATCTGATCTTTGAACATCCATCAGAAACAGTCTCCCAGGCCTTCTTAAAGCCCACCTCAAAGACATTTGCGGTAGGTGCAGTTAAAATAACACATGGATGCATTTCACCCTGCCAGTTCACAGTATAAGAACATCTGCCAGCTAGACATTCCATTTGTCCTTCCTGTTCTTCACCAACCACTCTATCTTCTACTAACTTAAGCTGTTTATTCACATACTCTTCTACATGATCAATAGAATCAATCTTATCTAGATTATGTGCAAAAGTAAGAGCTGCATCTTCTGGTGCAAGTCTTGCCTGTTGATTATAAGGTAATTTTCTTTCACGTGTTGCAGGAAGCATATATGTATCAAAAGAGATTGGAATATCCATATCAGTGACCATCTTTAATACATCCCCTGCATCTTTCTGGTTATTCTTTGCAAGAGAGAAACCAACTCTTACAGGAATATCTGCTTCCTGTAACATCTTAATCGAATTCATAACCTTATCATAACCATTCTTATAATGGCATAATCTTTCATATGTCTCATTACTAGAGCCATATAAAGTAATATTAATACGTCTAGGCATATGTTGTTTAAAGAATTCTACCCATGATTCATCTATTAATGTTGCATTCGTATTGATTGTGATAACGATACCCATCTTTTTAAGACCTAGGTATATTTCTTTAAAATCAGGATGTAGTAATGGTTCTCCACCAGTAAGTAATAAGAATAGTGTTCCATTCTCTACCATCTGTTTCCCTATTTCTAACCATTCTTTACCTGTATGAATTCTTCCTCCTGCTTCTTCTAATTGTTTATGAGTTAAATGAACATAACACATATCACAGTTCATATTACATAGAGGTAATAGTTCTATACTACCGTTGGCAGGTGATTTCACACTTGCAGCCTTATGAATAAGCATCCTTTCGACGGTATTGGCATCTTCCATTGGTTCCATATAATTCTCCCCTTCATTCCAAAATAAAAAAGCTTACTGAAATATTAATATATTTCATAAGCTTTTTCAATGTTTTATAGTTTAAGACATACACTTCTTATTTGCATCAACTAACTTAAGTGTACCCTGATGTGAGAATACTTTTCCATCATAGTTAGTACGCCAATAGACAGTATTACCTGCTTTAAGTTCTCCTGGACTACCTGGAACAGTATACCCACTATCCTCAAAAATTTCACATGGTAAAACCTCCACACCACCGAAGGCCTTATGTCTCAATTCCTTCATTCCAGTTATATTGTTTTTATCGTCAACTACTACAACCTGATTATTTTCATCACCACAGTTATGTTTAAGATGAGTGTAGCCAATCGCTTCAGGAAAATCATGATTTTGATATTCATATGCATTCGCCGCACCTGTATTACAAGCAATCTTATAACAAGTTGTTACAGCAACATCAACGTTTGCAGTGAAACATTCTTCCATTGCCATTGGAGTTGTCCATTTTTTCATATTTGTTTTTCCCCCTTTCAATTAATGTTCTGTCGCTCTGAAGACAGACAAATGTTATTTTAACATATCACATTCTTTTTACAATATATTTTCATCGTAACAGGTTACTTTTTGAAATCTTTTTTACAAACTACAATATTCCATCACCATTGCTATAGATTGAAGTAATCTTGATAATCATGTGCAATTCTATTATCTTTATCTATCAACTAAAAAAAGGTAGCTTTCACTACCTTCAATACTTCATATATTAAGATCTAAGTGGATGACCAACAGAATCATCTACTGCATATCCAATATGGTTATAATTTAATACTCCATAATGGCTTGTCCATATTGCAGGATATTTACCATTTGCAGCTAAATCTGCGGTATCAATCTGGATATTTGAAACCTGAGCGGCATTGCCACCTGATTCTTTAAATACGCGAGTATCTGCATTATAACGTGCAGGTAAAGCACAATTAGAATCATGTTTTTCTATGTCACGGAAATGTTGTTGTCCCCAAATTGCATGATGATTTGCTCTATCTTTAACATCAGGTGCTGTAATTAATGATAAAGTTCCACCATCTTCAGTATAAGGATCTTTACCAGGTAATGTACATACTAAGCTATAACATACGCTGACATTAGAGTTAGCTGTAAACTGTTCTTCAACAACCTTTGGTGTTTCCCATTTTTTCATATATATTTTCCCCCTTCCTTCGATAATGTGTCTTTTTTAGAAAGACAAATGAAATTTTATCAATACCTCACTCTTTTTACAACACCTTTTCACTATTCTTTACACTTCTCTGTAACATTTTTTACATTTCACCCATTATTGCATAATAAAAAGTGCCAGTTTTACCTGACACTTCATAATAACCTATTTAGATTTCTTTAATGCTGAAAGAACTAAGCATCCTACTACTGAACCTGCTGCAATTGCAAGTAAGTATAATGGCCAGTTGCTTACAGTTGCGATAACGAATACACCACCATGAGGTGCTCTTAACTGACAGTTGAATGCTACTGATAAACCACCAGCGATTGCTGAACCAAGTACACATGAAGGAATAACATGGATTGGATCATTTGCAGCAAATGGAATAGCACCTTCAGAAATGAAAGATAATCCCATGATATAGTTAACTAAACCAGCATTTCTTTCATCTTCAGTCCACTTATTCTTGAAGAATGTAGTAGATAAAGCGATTGCTAGAGGAGGTACCATACCACCAGCCATGACAGCTGCCATTAAGATATAGTTACCACTTGCAAGTAAACCAGTTGCTGTTACATAAGCTGCCTTGTTGAATGGACCACCCATATCGATAGACATCATACCACCAGCTACAACACCAAGAATGATACCATAGTTACCTAAACCACTTAGGAAGTTAGTTAAAGCCTGGTTAATGATAGACATTAATGGGTTGATTGCACTTGCAAATACAGCCATACAGAATACACCAAGTAATGGGTATAAAAGGATAGGTTTAACACCATCTAATGATTTTGGTAAGCCTTTGAATAACTTCTTTAAGAATAGAATGATATAACCAGCTACGAAACCATATAATAATGCTCCTAAGAAACCTGGAGTAGCAGCTACTTTTGCTGCACTAGGATCTAAGAAAGTTGCACCAGATTTAGCAAGTAAACCACCTGCGAAACCTACAGCTAAACCTGGACGGTCCGCAATAGACATTGCGATGAATCCAGAAAGGATTGGTAACATCATTCCAAATGATACGTTACCCATGTTATTAAACCAAGCAGCTAGAGGAGTTGATGAACCAAACTTAGCCCCTGCGCTCTTATCATCTACTAAGAATGAGATGGCAATCATAATACCACCAGCAACTACGAATGGTAACATATGAGATACACCATTCATTAAGTGCTTATAGAAGCTTCTACCAACACTTTCACCTGATGCAGCTGCTTCTTTTGCATCTGCACTTGCATGATAGATTGGTGCTTCACCGTTTTCAATCTTCTTGATTAATTCTTCTGGATGACGAATACCTTCAGTAACTGGAACTGTAAGAACTGGTTTACCATCAAAACGAGCCATTTCTACATTCTTATCTGCTGCAACGATGATACCATCACATGCTGCGATTTCATCTGCAGTTAATGCATTACCGATACCTTCAGAACCATTAGTTTCTGCTTTTAGTGGTACACCAAGCTTTTCACCTGCTTTAGTTAAGTTTTCTGCAGCCATGAAAGTATGGGCAATACCTGTAGGACATGCAGTAACAGCTAATACTTTATAACCAGTAGTCACTGGCGCAGCTGCTTCTGCAGCTTCTTCAGCATCTTTTTCTGCTTCTTTCTTATCAATCATGCTTAAGAATTCTTCTGGAGTCTTCGCATTTAATAAATCCTGACGGAAACCTTCATCCATTAATAATGCTGATAGTTTAGCTAATGCCTGTAAATGAGTGCTTCCACCATCTGCTGGTGCGGCAATCATAAAGAATAAGTGAGCAGGCTGACCATCTAATGATTCATAGTCTACACCATTAGGCACAGTCATTGCTGCTAACCCTGGTGCTTTAACTGCTGCTACCTGTGCATGAGGAATGGCGATTCCTTCACCAATACCAGTAGAAGTTAATGCTTCACGTGCTAAAATACCTTCTTTGTATGCTTCTTTGTCTGAAATCTTACCAGTTGCACACATTAAATCAACAAGCTTGCTAATTGCTTCTTCTTTTGAACCTACTGAGACACCAAGTTCAATGCCCTTTAAGTCCAATAACTCTGTAATTTTCATGTTATTCTCCCTTTAATTGTGCGAGACATTCATCAATGAAGTCTCTTTTTGCTAATGAATATGAGAAAGCAGTTGCTCCACCACATGCTGTACCTAAAGCTAAAGCTTCATCATAATCCCCATTATTAAGATAACCAGCCACAAAACCAGCTACCATAGAATCACCCGCACCAACTGAATTCTTTACTGTACCCTTACATACACCTAAACGATGTGTATTACCGTTTTCATCTACTAATAAAGAACCATCACCTGCAAGTGAAATCAATACATTACGTGCACCCATTTCCTGTAGCTTATTTGCATACATAACGAGATCTTCTTCTGTTTCTAGTTTTACATCAAAGATTTCTTCGATTTCATGATTGTTTGGCTTAATTAAGAATGGATGATAAGCCAATACATTCACTAGTAACTGTCCAGTTGCATCAACGACAAATAAGATACCTTTGTCCTGTAATCTTTCTAGAATTTCTTCATAGATTCTAGGACTAATGCACTTAGGAATAGAACCAGAAAGGACAAGGACGTCTCCTTCTTTTAATGTATCAAGCTTATCAAAAAGCTTTGCTACATCTTCATCAGTGATCATAGGTCCCATACCATTGATTTCTGTTTCTTCATCACTACGCATCTTTACATTAATACGTGACATACCCTTTTCAACCTTGATGAAATCAGTATTGATATCATACTCACTCTTAGCACGACGTACAATTTCATCACCAGTAAAACCTGCTACAAATCCTAGAGCCTGAGATTCATAACCAAGTTCCTTAAGGATGGCTGAAACATTAATACCCTTACCTCCACAGAAGATATGTTCTTCACATACTCTGTTGACAATTCCCTTCTGGAAATGGTCAACTGTGATGACATAATCTAATGCTGGATTAAATGTAATTGTGTAAATCATTTACATGGTCTCCTTTTCCTGTAAAAATCTTTTTTCTACAGCCTCATTATATGGTGTAAAGGTTTTCTTTGTCAATAGATTTCACGTAAATATTTTACGTAATTATAAAATAGATAAAAACAAAAAAAGTATGACAATTAGATGTAAAAACATCTTTGTCATACTTTATGTGTTATCGGTACCTATATATCATCTGTATTAGAAAAGTAAGAGTAAATCTATCCACATATTTTGAAACTGATAACCTGTAAATCGAACGTTCCAAAGCATATGTTATAAGTTTATCTTGCATAGTTCCACCATCTTTTACAGCAATATTTTTCAATCGTGCTTTTACCGACTCAGCATTCATCAAACAAGTACCTCCAAATAATGTCTCATTATATCTCCACATTTCATTTGATCAGCATAGCGAATAAGCTGATTAAGATTTCTATTATTTCTCTTCAGATAGTTTATGAGGATTTCTTTTGTTTCTTCTATTCCAATCTTCTCACGATAAAACACAATATCTACTACAGTCTTTTCTACATTGTAAATATGGAACCTATTCCTACCATCTTCAATTGTTTCTATTCCCAATTCATATCTATCATCCGTATAATAATATAACTGTATCTCAGGCCAATCTGGAAGAGTAGAGACTCTCGCTTTTCTTTGAATAGCTACATCTACTCCCTCTGGTCTATATGTAGTAAGATCATAAAAAACTGCTGCACTCATTAGACAAATAACCCCAAATGGAACATATGCATAAGCATAATAAAAATCAGACTCATCTCCTTGAAAATTTGTGTTCTCATAGAATTTTTTATTCAGTTTTCTTAAAAACCCCTGTTCTACAAGCTGATTAATCTTATAAAGACTAAGTCCTTTTTCTTTAAGTTCCTCAACAGATACAATCATTTGATTGCTAGATATTAATTCCTTATCAGACATATAAACCACCTCACTTTTTTATTTTATATTCGGCATATATTATATTTGCCGAATTTCAATTAAATTATAGCTATCACACGTTTATAAGTCAATCACATCATACAAAAATGGACAGCATCTAGACTGTCCATCCTGTTATTATCTTTTATCTACCGCAAACATCTCTTCACACTTGATCATGGATTTATGAGAGTTTTCTATCATCTCTGTTAAGAATAAGAAGATGATCTCTATTACTGTACTTGCTGATACTCTAGAGAAACAGAATTCATCAAGGAAAAGCTTTTCACGTGTTGCTGTTGTGATATGATATTGTACTTCTTCACCAATCGCTGAATGAGGACTATTAGTGATGCCTATAGTCATGGCTCCATTCTTTTTGGCGATTTTAACTGCTTCTAGTACTTTATCAGACTCTCCTGAGTTACTGATGGCAATTAAGACATCACCTTTACCTAAAGTAAAAGAATAAGAGAGCTGAGTTTCCCATATTGTACCTGCAGTTGTTGGTATACCTAATTCGTTGAACTTAAAAGCCGCATCAATGGCTACAGGAATCGTATTTCCCACTGCAATCACCTGTACTCTAGATGCATCTCTAATCCCCTCTAGAATCTCTCTAAATTCGTCTGTGTTGATTTGATTAACCGTTTGTTTGAGTTCAGTAATCTTATTCGCAAGAATATTCTGTAAAGACTGGGGAATATTATTGACTGAAATATCATTAGATATTTCTCCACTCTTATGTGACTCTACAAGTTCCTGGGCTAATGAGATTTTTAACTGGGCAAATCCTTTTAAACCCACCTTACGACAAAATCTTGATACAGACGCAATAGAAACATCACTGATTTCTGCAAGTTCAGATACAGTCATATCGACTACTTCTTTAGGATTATTAAGTATGAACTTCGCAATCTTCTTTTCTGCATCAAATAACTGATCATAAAGGACAGTAATGCGATCTAATACGCTTTGTGACTGATCCATTTGATTTTCTCCCTTCTAATGAAATTCCTTACATCGTCATGTTAACACAAAAAAATAATTTACACAATTGTATAAATCCATCACATATTATTACAATATACCTATGCAAATAAAAGGAAGTTGATTATTCAACTTCCTTGATTAAGCCATGAGCTACAAAATCATTGATGAATGATAATACATCAATTCTAATTGTTCCTTCAGGATCTTCATATTCTTTAAATACTTCATCTAGGATTTCATCATAAGTCACTGGATGATCAAAGAGCTTCCATAAGAAGACACTTGTTTCATTCAATGAAATGATAGAATTAGATAATTCTGTATTTTCCCCTACTGGTACAAGAACTGCTTCACCTGCAATTTCTCTTAAGATGAAATCTTCATCTCTGATGAACTTGATACCATGTATATCTCTTGTATTCTGTTCCATTATTTTCCCCCTAATTCTGGATGATAAGTAGAGACAATCTTCTGTACTTCTTGACGGATTGTATCTTGATGCATATCATCAATCGTACCTCTTAAATGATGTAATTGTTCAAAATAGACTTCTTCATCAAAGTCTAAAGGATGACCAATAAAGATAGAACCGTTCTCTGTCTTCTGTAACCCTTCTTCATCCATTAATAATTCTTCATAAAGCTTTTCACCAGGTCTTAAACCTGTATAGATGATTGGAATATCTACATCAGGAGTAAAGCCAGATAACTTAATTAGATTTCTAGCAAGATCATCAATCTTAACTGGTTCCCCCATATCTAGGACGAATATTTCTCCACCCTTCGCAAATATACCAGCCTGCATAACAAGTGATACAGCTTCTGGAATAGTCATGAAATAACGGATAATATTCTTATCAGTTACTGTCACAGGTCCACCATGAGCTATCTGCTTCTTAAATAAAGGAATAACAGAACCATTTGATCCTAATACATTCCCAAATCTAACAGCTGTAAACACAGTACGAGAATGACGGCTGAATGCCTGGATGATCATCTCACACATACGCTTACTTGCACCCATAATATTCGTTGGGTTAACAGCTTTATCTGTAGAAATCTGTACAAAACGTTTAACATGATACTTATCTGCAGCCCTTACAACATTCAAAGTACCAAATACATTATTCTTAATTGCTTCATTAGGAGAATCCTCCATAAGTGGTACATGCTTATGGGCAGCTGCATGATATACCACTTCTGGTCTTAATTCATTAAATAAAGCATCAATCTTTTCTCCATCACGAATAGATGCAATACGTACATCTAGATTCAATTCTGGATGTGTATTTCTTAATTCCATCTGAATATCATAGGCATTATTTTCATAAATATCTACAATAATCAATTTTCTTGGATGTCTTGCAGCGACCTGTCTACATAACTCACTACCAATAGACCCTCCGCCACCAGTTACCATAACTGTTCTATTTTCTACATATGAGGCAATCTGATTCATATTAACTGAAATCGGATCTCTTCCTAGAAGGTCTTCGATCTCTACATTTCTAAGTTTAGAAACCTTCACTTCCCCATTCATCAACTGATAAATACCTGGAAGAAGCTTGATCTTACATCCAGTATCATTACAGATTGTCATCAACTCTCTTCTTTCATTAATAGATGCTGATGGTAAGGCGATATAGATTTCATCTACCTCATACTTCTTCACCATCTCTCCAATAGAATTCCTATTGCCTACAATAGGTACATCATTCATATAATAACCCTGTTTAAGTGGATCATCATCAATGAAGCACACAACTCTCATTGGAAGATGAGAACTTCTCTTGATTTCTCTAAGAAGCATATTCCCTGCTTCCCCAGCTCCTATAATCATAACATTGATCAAATGCTTATCCTGTTCAAATATTGGATTGTCATTTTTCATTGAACGCATACCACGATAGAGGAATCGTAACGTAGAGCTCAATATGAGAAGCATACATGGTTCAAGAAAATACCATGAACGTGGCAGTTCTACCTTCAATACAAACACATAGAGAAGCATTCTTAAAAAATCAGAACAATAAACTGCCAATAATAACCTTCTTACTTCTATAATAGAAGCATATCTCCACATGCTTTTATAAAGCTTAAATACATAATAAACAACAAGAGTAATCAGTATATCAATCCCTATAACTTTTAAATAGTTATTCCAGATCCACCAGTCAACCTTGAACTCCATACGTGTTAGTACGGCCACATATGAAGCAAGTACAGTGAAAACGGCATCTAGAACCATCAAGAGCAACATACGCTGATACATCACTCGATTGTCTTTAAACCTGTGCATTTTATCCCTTCCTTTTTTATCAATGTACAAATTACCATTTATTTTTGAAATCGTCAATATACCCTACATAAAACCTTTATATATTGCATCAAATTTCATTTACTATTATACCCTATATTATTATTACGTGATTTGTGTAAAGGCTCGATAAAACCTATTTCAAGGAGTCTAACTGATTTTTATAAAAAAAGCAGACCTCAGTCTGCTTATTGTACTGTGAAGCTTTCACCCTTCAACATCTTCTTAATATATTCTTTATTCTGTTTCACGCTATTTTCATCAGGAATCATATAATACAAGTTTGTATTAGGCATATAATATCCACCCTTCATCATTGTACCACTACCTGATACCATAGATTTCTGGAATGACCATTCAGCACCCGTATTAAGCTGATCATTGGCTACACGCGCCATTTCATTCATAGGCATATCAGTAACGAATGTACCATCAATCGCATTTAGAATATCAGTATAATGAGTAATGATGGCAGGAGACGCCATTTTCTTAATAATAGCCTGTAATACATCCTGCTGGTTCTGTGCTCTATGACGATCACCACTTGTATAAGCATGACGTTCTCTTGAGAATGCGAGAGCCATCTGACCATTCATATGGTTCCAGCCTTCTTTAATAGGCTGAGCTGTCCATGCTTCTAGGTTCTTATCAGAATACACATCAATACCACCTAAGGCATCAACAACCTTTACTAATGATTCAAAGTTAACACGTGCATAATAGCTGATATCCACATCTAAGAACTTCTCTACAGTCTTGACAGTATTCTGTGTCCCTGTTAAACCAGAATGTGTTAACTTATCCTTCGCATTCGCATCAGCAAGAGTGACCCAGGCATCACGAGGAATACTTGTTACAAGTACCTGATGAGCAGGGATATTGATTGTCATAAGGATGTTAACGTCACTACGTGATACTTCCTGAACACTACCACGAGAATCAATACCTGAAATATAAACACAGAATGGATCTTTTAAGATATCTAGTGTCTTTTCTTCTTTAATCTTATTATAAGATTTAAACTTACAGCTCCAGATCACTCTTGTATCCTTGTTGAATGTTTCTTTATACTCATTCACAAGTGAACGTGATCCTTCATTCATTAAAATGGCATCTGCCTGTTTGTTATAAAGTGCATCAACGACTGCTTCTACACCATATAATTCACTAATACCATAACTAGATACTTTCTTACTTAGTCTATCTAAGGCTTCATTGATCTTAGTCCCATTAGGATTATAAGCCACTGTCTTATTTAAGATATCTTCAGCCTTATAATAAGAGCTTTCCTTCTTTACAACTAAAGAATATGTCACATAATCATATTCACTTGTCACCTGATTTACTGCTGCCTTACCTGTTTGAATAAATACACAACATACAAGTAAGAAAATACTAATAACTACAGAAATAATCTTACCAATTAAAGGTCTGATCTGTACATTTCTAGATTCAATAGAACTAGGTTTTGCGAATAAATACATAAGTAATGTAAGAACCGCAAAGAATGCTCCTATCACAATCAAGAAACGCATTGGTAAGATATTGACTAACGCAATACTTACCACAAGTATAATACTTAATACTGCCTGTATACCGATAATAAATCGATGATCAGTTATGAAATCCAATATTTTCTTCATCTCTACCCCTCACTTCTATTTGATGATCTTATATTCTTTCATTAAAGCGACACGTTCTTTCCCTATCTTAATTGTTTCTGTCGCTTTATTATCTTCTCTTGATGAAGATTCCTTCATATATGTCACTATACGTGAGAACCATGCAATAGGCAATAAATAACCATGCTTTTCTAAATAAGGATATCTTCCTACCAAGTCTTTACGACTTGGGAAGAGTGTACTTCTTAAAGAAGCATGGGCTTTTTTACCTTGTGTATCTAAAGTAATCGCTTCTAGCGTCATATTGGCAGAATGCTTACGACTCATAGAACTATTACCATATACCCCTGCATCAAGTATGTCTTCTAATAAGTGATCCATATTCTCACTTAACTCTAAATACTTATCTGGAATAGGCGCATCATATAAATACCTCTTGCCAATAGATAATAATGTTGCCCCAAATACTTCTAAGTGTATCTTCTTTAAATCGGTAAATATAGAATCATAATCAATCTCATATCTTGAAGCAAACATCATAATATCTGCCACCTGTCTAATACCTACACCACTATGTAAGAAATGTTTAAAGGCATGAAGTATAAGAAATAAGAAATGATCTGTCGGACACATAGTCGATACTTCAACACCCTCTATTACTTCTATAGTACGTCTCTCATGGGCTTTTTCAAAGAACTGGTTCCATGACCCATAAGCTTCTGAATCTTCCTGGAAGAGCGTCTTATGAAGTTCTATATAAAGTGAACTACCCTTTAACTGATAAGGGACTTCATAAGGTTCTAAATCATCTCCTGTCACTAAATTATGTTCAGTAAAGAACTGGTGGTAAGTAGGAAATAATTCTTTAGTAATAAGTAAATCCTCATCCCCTGATACTCTTTCATCAGGAATAGGATAAAGGTTTCTTGCGATAATTCCCTTTACTACTAATGGATAAAGCTTCGCTTCATTCATCTTCTTCACAAGCTGTAAGAAATCTCTTGTAGAAAGTGCCTGGGTCATAGCTGCACGCATAGAGATAGCCTTGACCTGTGGACTCACACCCTGAGACTTATAGACTGCTTCATAAACCAAAGGTAATATCTGGTGAATCTGTGCAAGATTATATAATTCTGATAATTCTTCTTGTGAAAGTGGTTCCCATTCAACACTCTCACCCTTTAAAGAAGCACTTAATGCTTCTAATAGCTTTTCTTGTATTTCTGTCATATCAATTCCCCTAATGAGACTATTTTATAATAAAAATACAATTACTGCAAATCACCTTCACAAAAAGGCAAAAAAGAAGAACCTCTTGCGAAGTTCTTCCCTTATCTTATGCTTCTTTCTTCTTTAAAAGAACATAACCTAATAATGAAATCATAGCGAAGAATGCAGTTAAACCTAACATAGTAGTATCACCAGTCTGTGGTTTCTTGTTTGGTTTAGTTGCTTCAGTACCAGTTCCTGGTTTAGAAGGGTTAGATGGTTTAGAAGGAGTTTCTGGAGTGATTTCAGGGTTCTTTTCTAACTGAGCCATTGCATCACTTAACTGCTTAGTAAGTGCATCTACTTCTTCCTGAGTTAATTCTTCTCTGTTTTCTAGTTCTTCCTCAATCGCCTTGATGACTTCTAATAAGTTCTTATAACTCTTTTCAGTATATAACTTACTATCTGTATTCTTAGCCTGAGCAAGTAATAAATCAAGTTCAGCAGTATTGCCTCTAGTCACAAGTTTCTTGCCTGCATCATCTAACTTTTTAGTTAATGCAGTGATTTCTTCACTTGTATGTTCAGCCTTTAATGCATCCTTGACTTCTTCTAATACTGGTAAGAATGCCTTCCAGCTAGAAGCTGTATAGTCTTCTTCCTTAAATGAAGCGACTTTGTTTTCTAATGCCTTGACTTCTGTATCAGTTGCCTTTAATACAAGATTCTTTCTTGCTTCCTGAAGTTTCGCATAAGCATCTTCAATTTCAGATACAGTTGCATCTTCTTTATTTAAGATATCTTCTGCGTTCTTTAATGCTTCCTGGAAAGGTTTTACTGTAGAAGTTAAGTATAGTGAAGTATCAAGAGCCTTCAAATTATTAGAATCGATATAGTCTCTTAATGTCTTCTTACTGATAGAAGCCTTAGTAACAAGAGCAGCTTTCGCATTACGTAATGCTTCTAACATTTCATTGACTTCTTCAACAGATGCATCTTTATTCTTTGCAAGTTTTTCAGCATCTGCTTTAACTTTCATAAGAGCGTTATAGCTTTCTTCAGTATAGTCATCCTTTGAAAGCTGATCTAATGCCTTGATTTCTGCTTCTAATGCTTTCACATCACCACGCGCTACTAATGCATCATAAGCAGCTTTTAAGTTCGCTTTTGCTTCTTCTAATGCATCCTTTTCACCCATCTGAGTGTTATAAGTATTAAGTGCAGTGACTCTAGCAGTCTTATATGCTTCATAAGTAGATGTAGTATATTTATCTTCTTCTACCTTTAATGAATCCATATAATCCTTAAGATCCTTAGCACATTCACTCTTATATTCATCATCAGTTAAGCTGATGATTTCAGAAATTGTAGGAATACTATTTTCTTCCCATTCAAACTTTAACTTATAAACATTACCACGAGGTACATAGAATTCATTAAGTGACTTTCTTAAAGTACCTAACTGAATCCATTCCTTATCTTCTTCAGGAACGTTACGTGTAGTTACTTCTTTGTCGATTAATGCATATACCTTTGCATTGCTGATTTCACCCTTCTGAATAATGTTGAATTTCTTCACATTTAATTTATCAGAAAGAGTATAAGTTAAGTAACCTGCTTTATTTGAACCAGGCTTATAAGAAGTTAATAGGTCACCATCAATCATATACTGAGGCTTGTAACCTTTTGCTTCTGTTACGTTAGATTCAAATGTAGGGTCATTGTCTTCTGGTGTATATTCACCATCATTGATCATGATTTCGTTGAATACAACAGCTCTATTGTTGTTAGAAGCAGTAAATAGAATTCTTAAGTAACGAGCTGGTACATGATTGGCAGTACCTGATACATAAACCTTATTTGGATATGTACTAGATGCCTTATATCCTGCATCAGAATCGATACACTGAACACCTGCATCACCAATGTTTTCAACACCATCACCAATTGTCACAACATCTGTCCAGTTTTCTAAATCACTAGAAACACTAATTACGGCATCTCTAATATAGTTAACGGCACTATCCTGACAATACATAGCAAGCTTATCAATATTTCTATTCTGACCTAAGTCATAGATGATATACTGACCCTTTTGTGGAAAGTCACCAAATTCAGTTGTTGAATCAATGTTGCCATCAAATGCAGCACCATTGTTTCTAGTGTCTTCTGCTACACCCCAAGATGGGTTAACAGTCATAGTTGTCTTATATAAGTATGGTGCAGTCACTTCTGTAGAATGTACTACAAACTTATTAAGAGTTAATTTTACATCAGAACTCTTCTTATTGATTAAACGTACATAACGTGCATCTGGAAGGTTGTTATTTAAATCAGTGACTTCTACCCAATCATGAGCATTCACTGATGCTTCAACAACAACATCACCAGTATAATCAAGTTCTAACTGTTTTAAGTCTTTAACACGTGTTAACTTCACACCAACATACTGTTTAGGTGCTAAAGTCATTTCTTTCTTATACACTAAATCAGTACGATCTAATGTACTCTTAGAATGTAACTTATAGTCTGTATTTGTATAAACAGCCTTGTCATCATATTCATTGACTACATCTGTATGGTTGAATGTCTTTAACTTCCACCAGTAACCAGCTGTGTCACTCTGAAGATTTAATTCAAGGTTTCTTACACGAATGGCTTTGGCAGTTAAATCCTGGTCTTCTACATTTAAATGAACAGTGGCATCACCTGCATATTCCTTTAATGTCTTCCAAGTTTCACCATCAGTTGTGTATTCTAATACATACTTAGTAAGCTTATCTGTTCCACCATCCTGTGAGAAATTGATTGTACCAAGCTTCTTAGGATTGTTGAATGTAAGTGTTACAGCAGCATCAACAGGGATATAATCCTTGATTTCGCCACCCTTATATGGGTTTTCTGCGAAGTGTGCATAAGTCGATTCATTATCATCTAATAGATTGTCTAATGATCCACCCTTTAAAGATAACTTAGTAAGAGATAAAGTCCCCTTATCTGTAGTCTGAGTTGGAGTTGTATCTGGATTGACTAAGATATCTCTGACACCTAACCAAGTATTGCTCTTATCTGCAGTCGCAATCATGCGGATACCCTTAACACCCTTAAGGTGAAGGTCTGTTAATTCTACATTGTTTGGTAAGTCATATTCTGTATCATTGACATCAGTCCAGTTCTTACCATCAGTTGTATACTGTACTTTTGCTTTTAAGAATGTGTCTCTTGAGTTAGAGTTAGCACCCATTCTAAAGATCACGTGGTTTACATCAATTGCCTTAGAATACTTGATACCTACATAAGTACCTGTAGAGATACTATTAGGGCTCTTATAAACAAGTTCTGTAGAAGAATTACCATCAAAGATGTTATCTTCTTTGCCTGTTGGTGTATCTTCACGGTTAGTGATATACTTCGCAATCTGCTTATCTGGATTAACGATTGTAGATGCAATATCAGATAAGTATGAATCAAGTGATTTAATGAATGGGACAATATGCTGTACACCTACTTCAGCATATTCCAAATGATCCACATAGTGGAAGCCATAAGATTTACTCTTTTCAAAAGCAGCCTGTGCTGTTGAATAGTAATCCCAGATAGTGGCATTGTCTTCTTCATTCTGAACAGCTTTAACACCCTTGATGTAATTTAAAGCTGCTTCAGTTGTATCATCCCAGCAGTTTAACCAGTAAACGATCTGAGACTTGATTCTTTCATTACCGCTTTCACGATAAGTTTGAGACGCATTCTGTAATACTGTGAAGGCATTGATTAATTCATCAAATTCTTCATCAGAAATCTTTTCGCCTTTAGTTACCTTAGTCTTGAATGCTGAAAGCTTATCTCTTAATTCAACAGATTCTTCTAGGCGAGTGACTCTAGAGTCCATGTTCTGGTTGATCATATGTTTAGATAATTCTCTTAAAGCAGTTGAAGCGGCTGTTTCTTCATAACCATTATGATCTACATATTTGAATGAAGCATTATAGCACTTGTTGGCTTCTTCTTCATTACTCCAGATATTCCATGAATAACATGCATTACCAAAGATAGCAACCTTACTTGGTTCAGACTGCTGCATTGGGTTTAATACAATACCCTGTATCTTAGAAGGATCAACACCTGGATGAAGGAATGTTGTATAACCACCCATGATTAGATGCTTCTTAGAGTTATCAGTACATGGCCAGTTAATCCACATATAAGGACCACGACCTGCAGTATTAGTGAATGATGATGTAAAGTTGTTTGTTACTTCACCCCATACACGTCCACCAGTCATGATAATCTGTACGTTTTCAGGGAAATTGCGGTAGTATGACTGACCATAACCCATATATTCCTGAGTACAGAATGGTAATGTGAGCTTTAAGCCTGGGTAAGAAGGCTGTAATTCTTTAAGCCAGTTAGACATATCTGTTAACGTTCTTGTATAATTAGCGCCACCTACGTTACCAGCATCGTCTGCAAGAATCGCAATCTGACGAACACCAGCATCAATAACCTGTTTAAACTTAGCCTGCATAACCTTTAAGTCAGCCTGATAGTTTTCTTCAGAATTATAACGAATAGCGTTATTCATATAAGGATGTAAGGCAAATACGAAACGGCATTTAGATTTGTTTCCAGCCTCAGCAAGTGGTTTGATCTTTGTTTCAATTTCCTGATCAGTATAAAGTTCACGCCACTTTGCATTATGCTTTGGATCATCTTTAGGAGCATAGAAATATGAGTTAAGCTTATAATAGCCACCCCATTCCATCAATTTACAACGATCTTCTGTTGACCATGGATTACCATAGTAACCTTCAATAAATCCACGGCTTGCAACATCCGCATAGTCTTCGATAGAGAAGTTTCTAATTGTTTTCCCCTCTACCTGCTTAAAAATGTGATATAAGCTTGTAAGGCCATAAAAAGCAGCATCTGTATCTTTACCTAAGATAGAAATAGTGCCCTTATCTGACTTTAAAGCATATGAATCAAGCTTATCAAATAAGCCTGAAGTAGAATAAGAACCAAACTGCTGATCAACATATTGGTTAGAATTCTTAATACCAACAAGAATGTTTGTCTTTCCAGCTTTCTTTTCGCTAGAAACACTTGCATTCATGCCTTTTAATGCAAGAACTTCATTGAGTCTTGCTTTTGTATCAGCATCAATACCATCTTCATAGACAACATTGACCTGACTAGTCATTTCATAATCCCCATCTGAATAGTTCATTGTGTGAGGATTAGGATAGACTTCATACCCTGTATCTGCCTTTACAGTCATTGGAAAAGCAGATACACAGCCTAATGCAACAAGAAAACTTACTGCATAAGTAATGACTTTCTTTCCTTTCATCATGTTCTCCTTTCTTTTATATTTTGTCTCATTTCATGCTCCTAGTTGATGAAATGAGTATTCAAACATGGATTTTTACAAAAAATAAAGACCAAATAAAGTATGACAAAAAAATGTATGTCATATTCTTTATTTGGTCTTGCCTGCTTAGAGTAACAATCCACATTTACTTGAATAGTATAACAGTATCTTTTATATTACGCAAGCGTTTTCATATCTTATTGTATAATATATTTATCTTTTTGAAATCCATTTGCTCTCCTTTTCTGCCAAAGCGTTATCATTCCT
>ERZ1026844.1027-NODE-1027-length-18116-cov-3.931731_pt1 | contig 18116 bp, 17 predicted proteins | sample MGYA00380152_ERZ1026844 | MGnify/ENA primary metagenome ERZ1026844 (study PRJEB33269, sample SAMEA4719788) | human gut metagenome | biome: human-associated habitat; feature: organic feature; material: feces | place: Cameroon | collected 2013-10 ... | reverse complement strand
GCCTTTTTAGTATCATACGAATCGAAGACAAATGAATTTGCAAGGCGCAAAACGACCGTAGGGGGAGTTTTGCGCTTTTTTGCCCGGTAAGGAGTTTTTTGTGGAACATCAAAGTATTTGTCTTTCTGCTCTTCGGGAGCGGCTGCAGAGTGAAGGAAAGCTGTCGCTTTTTGTTCACGGGGAAAGCATGCTGCCGACTTTGTCAGACGGGCAGCAGATTACGATACGGAGCGCAGATGTGATTAAAATCGGAGATATTATTGCATATTGTTTGCCGGGCACGGATACAAACAAAATTATCAATATTATTGTTCACCGTGTGATATTTGTCAGGTCTGCCTATGTTTTGACAAAGGGGGATAATAATGATTTTGTGGATCCTTTGCGTGTCAAAATTAAGGATATTATAGGAATAGTTGCGGAATAAAATGATATTCGGCATTACATATTTGAATAATTGAAGGCTCCACCGGCAGTTGCTGAGGCTTGTAAATAGATATTTACGATTTTTTGGAGGATGACGACAAAGTCGCAGCCGCCAAAAACAGAGGAGCGTGTCTGCTTTGAAAGACTGGCTGAGAATAGGCTTTGCTGTGTGATATGGAAGGAATCGAAAGCCGATTTCATTGAGCAGAAAAGAACGATATGGGAAATTGATGCCCGGCGGGCCGTTCCCGCCGGGCGGAATACCGGAATGGAGGAGAAAAATGGAACACTTTGCGACAGAACAGTTAAGAAAAAATCCGCGGTATTGGCTGGAATATGAATATGCAACCGACGGAGGGGAGAAGGTTGTGTTCGGGCAGATCGGGAGCACTCCGTATCTGTTGAATTGCTCGGAGGGCTATTGCGCGGTGATGGACTGCACGCGGGAGCAGATTCCGGATCTGGTGAGGCAGCTGCAACCGCTTTTGTGTGAGACACCGGAGCAGCGGTTCACATTTAATGTTAAAATCGAAGATGCTGATCAAACAGCGGGAGATGGGGAACGCATTTATGATGCATATGTAACCTTGCTTGCGGATGAACCCGGTGTGCAGACACCATCGCCATGCTCTGTGATTGATGTGAATGATTCCAATGTGGATACGCTATGCTTTGAGGACTGCGATACAGCGCTTTTGTATCGGCCGCCTCTGCAAAGATTATTGGAGCTTTTTATCAGAAGAAAGCAGGGGCACATGATTGCATTTTTGCAGGAAAACCGGGTGGTCGGGTATTTGTCCTATTTTGAAATGTTTGAAGATACCTACGATGTGGATCATATTTATGTGGCGGAAAATAAGCGCGGACAGGGCATTGGAACAGCTCTTGCAAAAGCATATGTTGCAAGAGCAATCGCCGATTGCAAAAATGCATTCTGGAGCAGTGTAAATCCGATTTCAGCCAAAACCGCAAAAGCAGCGGGCAGTAAACTGTGCAGCAGGAGAATTTTCATAGAAAAGCAATTGACGATGCAATCGAAAAAAGGCGAATAACGCACGGCATACAGACGATAAAAACGCGAGGCCTATTTGCGAGGGAGCGAATGGAAAAGCTATACGGAACAAAACTTGATGAATTTTTGGGGAAGCGGAATGCGCGGGAGTATACGCATATGCTTCATGTTTTGCGCAGCCTCGGCAATGCGGACCTGGCTGTTACGGATATGTATGCGTTTGCGGCGGAACAGGACCTGGTAATTGTTTTTAAATATTTATTTAACGGAACGCACTTTTATTTTGAAATTACGGAGGAGGCGCATTTGGAAGAAGCAGAGCGGCTTGTCCGTCGGGAAATGCACGGGGCTGCCGAATATATGCTTTCTTCCAATCGGGAAGCGCTGTTTTCCGAAGAAGCATTTTTAAAGCGGTTCGGAAAACATCAAGTCAGCCCGTGCGAGATGTATGCTATGTTTCATCCGCTTCGCACCGACGGATCGGACGAACATATCAGGCTGCTTTTACCGGAGGATGAAGCGCTTGTTCAGACCTTTTCCGAACAGCGCAAAGAGCATGCCGCTGACCTGTGTTCAACATTTGAAGCAAAAACAAAGCAGCAGAATCAAAACTACCGCATCTATGGATATATTGAAGGGAAGGCGCTCCGGGGATATATCATTTGCAATACATATGAGGGATTGTATTGGGACATTGCCAACATCTATGTTTGCGAAGAAGCCCGGGGGCAGGGAATCGCAAAAAAGCTTGCCGCGCATTATGCTGCCGACACTGCAGAACGTGGGGGCTTTGCATCATACGGCTCGCCCGTCAACGAGGCATCAAAGAAGGTCGCGCTTGCCTGCGGGTTTGAACGATATGAATGCATTTATATGTCAGACTGGAGCCCGGCTGCCACCCTTTTCGGGAAATGATACGGCGGCATGTGTGAAACGGGAAAATATTCACAAAATTTAAGTTTTGCGTTTGCGGAGCGGCACTGCAATCCAAGCAATTTGTTTGCTTTATTTTCTGCTGCATGCACTGCCACAGCAAAAATGCGGGAAGAAGAGGAAAACGGGTTGGGAATTGAGCAAATCAGAAAGCTTTATGAAAAAATACCGTCCTCAAAATGCAAAGACGGCTGCTTTCGGTGCTGTATCAACACGGTGCAGTTTACAAAAAGCGAAGAGAGGGCAATGGGCGGATATCGCTATGCCGGGCAATGCCCGCATCTGAAAAACGGGAAATGCTCGGTTTATGAAAACAGACCGCTTGTGTGCAGGCTGTTTGGCGCAAGCATTTTGCTGCAATGCGAAGACTGCACGCCGAGGCGATATCTGACGGAGCAGGAAACCGCAGCGATTTTGCGCGCATACGCGCAGCAAAGGAAAGAAGAAGAGGCAGAGAAAGCAATCTGAAGCAGAGGCGGAGCCTTTGCCGGGCGGACCACGACAGAAAAAGCGCGGCGCCACACCGGAAAAAGCAATGCACGAAAAAACCACCCCCGGCGCCGTTTGCGGGCGCCGGGGGTGGTGTGTTTTTTGGAATTAAAGTGCTTGCAGCGCATCCGCAAGGGCGGATTGCGCCTCGCTTTGGTACGATTCGATCTCGCCCTCATCGCTCAGGCGCGGCAGCTCGGTATCGATGGGGAGCTTTGCCAAAACGGGGATGCCGTGCTGTGCGGCGACCTCGTCCACATGGCTCTGCCCGAAGATATTCAGCACCTTGCCGCAGTCGGGACAGCGCAGATAGCTCATGTTTTCCACAAGGCCGAGCACGGGAATATGCATCAGCTCCGCCATGCGGACCGCCTTTTGGACGATCATGGAGACAAGCTCCTGCGGGGAGGTGACGATGATGATGCCATCTACGGGGAGGGATTGGAATACCGTCAGCGGCACATCGCCCGTTCCGGGCGGCAGATCGACAAACATCCAGTCGATCTCGCCCCAAATGACATCCGTCCAGAACTGCTTGACGGTGCCCGCGATGACGGGACCGCGCCACACGACCGGGTCGGTCTCCTCGGGCAGCAGCAGATTGACGCTCATGACCTCGATGCCGGTTTTGGTGAGAGCCGGGAGAATGCCGTCGTCATTTGCGGCACAGTTGCCGTGCAGCCCGAATACCTTGGGAATGGACGGGCCGGTGATATCGGCATCCAGAATGGCGACCTTTTCGCCGCGGCGGCGCATTGCGACCGCGAGCAGCGAGGTGACAAACGATTTTCCGACGCCGCCCTTGCCGCTGACGACACCGATCACTTTTTTGATATGGGACTTTGCATTTTGCGGGGCAAGCAAAGACGCGCTCTCGCGGGAGGCGCAGTTTTCGCCGCAGGAAGAGCAATCATGCGTACATTCAGACATGAAAAAACATCCTTTCTCTTTGCGCTGTGCGCAGCTTACTTCCTTTATTATACCCAAGACGGAGCAAAAAGCAAGCAAATTTGAAAATTCGGCATCGGCGCAAAGCGGTTTTGCGCGGCGGCTCAGGAAAACAGGCGATATGCTGCAAGCAGCGCCGAAAGCTTCTGCGGCGCGCTTTTTGGCGGGGAAGCGGAGCCCCGCGGCTGATTTTTTTGCATCCCTTAGAAAAACGGTCACAATTTAATCACATTTATGCGATACAATGACCCTAAGCGAACCAAATTGAAGGAGGAACGGATTTTGATCGAAGTCAAACATCTGACAAAACGGTACGGCGACCACCTCGCGGTGGATGATCTGAGCTTTACCGTGGAGCAGGGCAAAATCTATGGCTTTCTCGGGCCGAACGGCGCCGGGAAATCCACAACCATGAACATCCTGACCGGCTGCCTTTCCGCAACGGAGGGCACCGTCACGATCGACGGGCACGATATTTTTGAGGAACCGATCGCGGCGAAGCGCTGCATCGGCTATCTGCCGGAGATCCCGCCGCTGTACCTTGATATGACGCCGGAGGAATACCTGCGCTTTGTTGCCAAAGCGAAGGGCATTGCGCGCGCCGAGCGGGAGGAAGCCATTGAGACGGTGATGGAGCGCACGGGCACGACGGATGTGCGCGACCGCCTGATCAAGTTTCTTTCCAAAGGGTATCGGCAAAGGGTCGGCCTTGCGCAGGCGATGCTGGGCGACCCGAAGGTGATCATTCTGGACGAACCGACCGTCGGACTGGACCCGCAGCAGATCATTGAAATGCGCACCCTGATCCGTGAACTGGGCGAGGAGCACACGGTGATTCTTTCCAGCCATATTCTTTCCGAGGTCAGCGCCGTATGCGACCATGCGCTGATCATTTCGCACGGGCGGCTTGTCGCAAGCGATACCATTGAAAATCTGAAAGAGCATCTCAGCGGCGGCGCGACATTGGTGCTCACCGTGAAGGGAGACGAGCAGACCGTGCAGGCGGCGGCACAGGCGCTGGACGGCGTGAAGAGCGCGACGGTTACAAAGAGCCGCGAGGAAAACTGCGTAGAGGTGACCCTGCGTGCGGAAGACGACCGCGACCTGCGCGAGGAGGTGTTCCGCTCCTTTGCGGCGCAGGGGCTGATCATTCTGCAAAGCGAGGTGCACACGGCGGACTTGGAAGAGGTATTTCTCAGCCTCACGGCGGACGATGCGCCGGCATCCGCACCGTCGGGCGACGAAGCGAACGCCGAAAACGCCGATGCGCAGGACGACTATACGCCGCTGTTTACCGCCGAAAACGGCGATGCAGCCGAGGAATCGAAGCCGCAGGAGCAAGCTGCGGACGACGGAAAGGAGTGAGACGGGATGGGCGCTGTTTATGAAAGAGAGCTGAAAGGCTATCTGCACGGCATGACGGGCATTATTTTCATCTCCGTCAACCTTTTGTTTTCGGGGCTGATGCTGTTTTTGGAAAATCTGAAATATCAGGACCCTAAAATGGAAGCGCTGATCTACTATCAGCTGATGATCCTGTTTTTGACGATACCGATTCTGACCATGCGCTCCATTGCGGAGGATCGGCGGCAGAAAACGGACCAGCTTTTGTATTCCCTGCCGCTTTCGCTGCCGAAGATCGTTTTGGCGAAATATTTCGCGCTGCTGACGACGGCGGTTCTGCCGACGCTTGTCAGCCTGCTTTACCCGCTGATTCTTTCGCTGTACGGCACGGTGAACTTCGGCACGACCTATACGGCGCTTTTGACGCAGGCGCTGTTCATTGCGCTGCTTTGCGCCATCGGCATGTTTATCTCCTCCCTGACGGAGAGCCCCGCCATCGCCGCAATTCTGACGCTGACGGTGAATGCTGCGCTGTTTTTGATGAGCTTTTTTACCACCGCCATTCCGCAGACGGAGCTTGCCTCTCTGATCGGCTTTGCCGTGATTATTGTGCTGGTGGCATTTCTTGCCTACTATATGACAAAGAGTGTGATCGCGGCTTATGCGGTCGGCGCGGTCGGCATTGTGGCGGAGATCATTCTTTATTTTGTGAAAAAGGATCTGTTTGCCGGCGCGATCAACAAGGTGATCGATGCGATGAGCGTTTTCTCCCGTGTGGATCTCGGCACAAGCGGCATTCTGGATCTTAGCGGTATCGTGTATTTTGTCACGGCGGCGGCGCTGTTTGTTTTTCTCAGCGTGCAGGCTGTGGAAAAGCGCCGCTGGAGCTGAGAGGGGGGCTGAGTGATGAAAAATAAAACCGGAAAAAAGACCCTGCGGCTCGGCACCTATTCTTTGGTGCTTTGCCTGGTGGCGCTTGCCGTTGTTGTGGCTTTGAATCTGATCGTCGGCGCGCTGCCGAGCACCATGACGAAATTCGATGTCAGCGGCAGCAATTTATATGAGCTTTCCGCAGAGACGAAAACCATTTGCGAAAAGCTTGACAGCGAGATCACCATGTATCTTTTGGCAACGCGCGGCAAGGAGGATCAGCGCATTCTCACGCTGCTGGAAAAATACGAGGCGCTTTCCGCGCGGCTGAAGCTGGAGACGGTTGACCCCGATTCCAACCCGACCTTCCTTTCGCAATATACCACCGACGGCGTTTATGCCAACAGCGTGCTGCTGGTCGGCGCAAACAGGCATAAGCTTGTCAGCTATAACGATATTTATACCTATTCCGACGAGGATCTGTATAATTACCAGTATTATGGCACACAGCCCACCAAGGTACAGTTTTACGGGGAGAGCGCCATCACCGGCGCGATCGATTATCTCACAAATGATAATCTGCCCGTGGTCTATTATCTCAGCGGGCACAACGAGGCGGATATTGCAAGCGCGCTTTCCACGCGCCTGACCAAGGAAAACCTGACGCTGACGGAGCTGAACCTGCTCAGTCGGGGGCAGGTGCCGCAGGATGCGGCATGCGTGCTCATCGGGGTGCCGGAATATGATTTTTCCGCCGATGAAATCACAATGCTGAAGGACTATATGGAAAGCGGCGGCTCGGTGTTCCTGCTTTCGTATTTCACCTATTTCACCGAGGAAAAGATGCCGAATCTGTATGACTTTACGCAGGAGCTCGGGCTGCGGGCGGAAGAGGGGCTTTTGTGCGAAGAGGACGGAGACCACTTCTATCTCACCAATTATTATCTCCTGCCGGATTTGAACACGGAAAGCTTTGCGGCGTCCGCGCTGAGCGCGAAAAACATTGATGTGCTGCTGCAGGGGGCGCAGGGGCTGAGCGAAACGGAGAGCCATGAGGGCTATACCGTGACCGCGATTTTGTCCTCCTCCGACAAGGCATATCTCAAATCCATGCAGGGCAGCGGCGAAAACACGCCGATCGCCAAGGAGGACGGCGACCGCACCGGCAAATTCATGGCGGCAGCCGAGGTCACGGCAAGCGAGGAAAACGGCGGCGGAAAGCTGTTTTGGTACACGTCCCCCTCCATTCTTTCCACCAATGTATCGGGCAATATGGAGCTGTTTGTTTCCAATATCGTTGCAATATGCGGCGCAGAGGCGGGCGAAAAATAAAAATCAAATGCTGATCGGGCGGGGAAGCACATGCTTTTCCCGCCCGATTTTGCCGAATGGCATCGGGAAGACGCAAAATGCTCCTCTTTGCCGCCGTGAAAGCGGGCAAAGAGGAGCGGTTTTGTTTGTGTTTGTTTTCAGGAGCCGGCGTTTTGACGGGCATGAAGCGCATTGATACGCGCCTGCCAAAGCGCGGGGTCACTCGGGGCGGGGGAAGCGGAGCCGAGATCCTGCAGCATAACGGCGGCAAAGGTTTTGCTGAATTTTACGGCGCCGTTTGCGTTGAGATGGCGCGGGTCATAAAAATCGGTCGCAAAATCAAGGCCGAGGGTGAAAAAGAGCTCGTCTGCATTGAAATTGTGCAGCGGAATGCCGAGGCGCTTGGCGGTAGTCTGCAGACGCGCGATATGACCGTTTGGCAAAAACTCGGCAGCGGGCGCAAGATACAGAGAAAGCGCAATGCCGCGCTCCCGGCACAGCTGCGCGATGGCTTCAAGTGCCTGCTCCGCCGCCGCATAGGCTTCCGGGCGGTAGAAAACGGTCTCGTCCTGGCGCACGCCGCGCCCGATTTGCGGCTGCGCGCGGTCAAGATAGGTGTAGCCGGCAAACAGATCCGCCGTTTCGTCCGCGCGGGGAGCGAACAGCTGCAGCGGATTTTCCGAATAGATGCGGTCGTGATAATTATACAGCGGGAAGAGCAGCCCGAAGCGCTGCGCGGGCTCCGCTGCGGCAAAGGTTGCGCGCAGGCGGTTGAAATTATACGGCAGATAGCCGAGATTGACCTTGGTATATTCCGTATAAAAATCGAAAAACATGCTTGTGGTTTCCACATAGACGGCGCGGGGCGTTTGGCGCTGCAGCGCCTGGCGCAGATAATAATAGCTTTGCTCCATGGTGAGCAGCGGCCCGCAGACATTGTAGGCGGTGACGGCGCTTTCTTCATAAATTACAGCGGGGACGGTGCTGCAATAGGCATAGGAGGCACCGATGCACAGCACATCGACATTGTTTTTCGGCTCCTTTTCAATCATGCGCCAGGTAGCGCCGAAATCGGTGCGCACGGGTTGGCAGCGGTCGCTGAAAAAGACGGTTGCGCCGAGGATCGCACAGGCACTGAGCAGGACGCCGCAGAGGCGGGTCAATGTTTTTTTCATGTCCGCCCCTCCTTAAAACTGAAAATAGATGAATTCCTGCGGATTATATCCTGCGCCGTAATACCCAAGCAGGAAAATTGCCATACAAAGCAGCACATAAAGCACATAGCGCAGCGCCGGCTTTCGGCAAAGGCGCAGGGAAAGGCGTTCCGTGCCGTAAAAATCAACGGCAAAGAGCATGCAGACGCAAAGCCCGGTGCCAAGGATTGCGGGCGCGGAAAGCCCGAGCGAGAGCAGCGAGGCGGGTGAGCCGAATGCAAAGAGGATGCGCTGCAGAATCAGCGCGCAATCGGAAAGGCTGTTTGCGCGGAAGAAGATCCAGGCGAACAGGACGAGCGCCATCGTTCCGCCCCATTGCAAAAGGCGCATGAGGGCACAGTCTTTTGGAATATGTCGATAAAGGCGGCGGCGCAAAGGTGCGCACACAATGCCGATTACCTGGTAAAGCCCGTGCAAAAGGCCCCAGAAAACAAAGGTGAGCGCAGCGCCGTGCCACAGCCCGCTGACCAGGAACACGATCAGAATATTCAGGCAATGCCGCCATGGGGCAACGCGGCTGCCGCCCAGCGGAAAATAAAGATAATCGCGCAGCCAGCCCGACAGGGAAATATGCCAGCGCCGCCAAAAATCGCGCACGGAGCGGGCGAGATACGGCGCATTGAAATTCTGCATGAGCTCAATGCCCAAAAAACGCGCAGAGCCGCGGGCAATATCCGAATAGGCGGAAAAATCGCAATAGATCTGAACAGCAAAGCAAACCGTTGCAAAAAGGAGCTGAATGCCGCTTGCATGCGCTGCGTCGTTATAGGCGGTGTTGACAAGGACGGCAAGATTATCCGCAATGACGATTTTTTTGAACATACCGAAGAGGAACGGCGGCAGCCCGCGCTCTAAGTTTTCATAGCGAAACGGATGGATAACCTTTAACTGCGGAACGATGTTCTCCGCGCGCTCAATGGGGCCTGCCACAAGCTGCGGAAAGAAGGAGACGAACAGCGCATAGTCTAAGAAACTGCGCTCGGCGGGCAGGGTTCCGCGGTAGACATCAATGGTATATCCGAGCGCCTGAAAGGTATAAAACGAAATGCCGACGGGAAGCAAAAGAGAAATGCCCGGCGCCGCTTTTCCAAGCAACGGGAAAATAAGCCCTGCGAAAAAGCCGAGATATTTGAATACAAACAAAATGCCGAGATTGAGAAAAAGCGAGAGGCACAGCCAAAGCTTTTTGCGGCGCGGGAATGCGGCGATGAGGCGGCCGCAACAATAGGTCAGCGCCGTAGAGAGCAGCATCAGAGAGGCATAGCGCGCATCCCAGCACATATAAAAATAATAGCTTGCCAAAAGCAGCATCGGGTTCTTCAGCCGACGCGGTAAAAGATAATACAGCACCGTGATAACGGGCAGGAAAATCAGATACTGCAGCGAATTAAAATTCACGGTGTTTTCTCCTTTGCTTCCGAAAAACCGGCTTCTTTGTATTCCACCCGCAGCCTGCCGCCGCACTTTGCGCAGCGATAGCGGGCGGGATATTTACACGGCGCGCTTTGCTTTTGCCGATAGCAAACGGCGCCGCACCTTGTGCAGAGAATTGCATAGCGGTAACAGGGAGAGGCAGTAGGCAAAAAGGGCAGGATGTCGCGCCGCAGAGTCGCCCGCACGGGATATTGCGCATAGGCGGCATTGACGCGCGCTGCAAGGGCGCTCCATTTTCCGCGGTGGGCAAAGCAGCCCGGGACGGTGTGCAAAAGCTCATGCAGCATGGTGCCCACAGCGATAGCGCGCGGGGCCTCCTCCGAAAAAAGCGAGGCGCTCAGCTCAATTTCAAAGGCGCCGCCGGGCAATCGGCGGCATTGCCCCAGGCGCGATTTGGCGCGGGTATTCAGGGTATATCGCTCCACACAGCCCGCCTCAATGCCGATTGCGGCGAGCATTGCGCGGCACTTTGCCGCGAGCGCTTCAAGGTTTTCCATTGCAAAGCCCTCCGCCGATAATGATACCGTTTTTTTGCCGGAATGTCAAGCGCGGGATTGACAGCGGGGGCGCCGCTTGCTACAATAATAGGGAAGAATAGGGAAGAAAGCTGAAAACGGAGAGAAAATGCAGATTTTGATTATTGACGGGCAGGGCGGGAAGCTCGGCGCAGCCCTTGTAAAAAAATTGACGGAATGCATGCCGCAGGCAACGCTGACGGCAATCGGAACCAATGCGCTGGCAACGGCGGCAATGCATAAGGCTGGCGCGCCGCGGTGCGCCAGCGGGGAAAACCCCGTGATTGTCGCCTGCCGTGATGCGGATGTGATTTTGGGGCCGATCGGCATTGTGATCGCGGATGCGCTTTACGGCGAGATCACGCCGCGCATGGCGCAGGCTGTCGGCAGTGCGCAGGCGACGCGTATTCTCATCCCGATGAATCGATGCGAAAACCTGGTGGCGGGAATCGACAAGCCCTCTTTTTCTGTACTTGTGGAGGATGCTGTGCAAAAAGTGAGGGCGATTTACGCTTCCTTTGCCGAAAAAAACTGAAAAGAATTCTTGCAAACCGCGGCGGTGTGTGCTATAATTAATCCATAAAATGTCGCAAGAATGCGACGAATGCCGCAAAGGGGCGGCGGGTGCAGAATGCGCACCGGGCGGAGCATCTGCCGCACCGCGGATGGTACTGCAAAAAGCAATTCAAAACAAATTGTGTCAGAAGGCACAGAGGTCGAAGCATCGACCCCTGTGCCTTTTTTTGACGGAAGGAGAGAAAATGAAACTGAAATCCTGGCTTCGCAATCTGATCCTCAGCGCCGTGTTCCTGGCGCTTTGCTATGTGCTCCCGTTGCTCACAGGGCAGATTCCGTCCCTCGGACAGGCGCTTTGCCCCATGCATATTCCCGTGCTGCTTTGCGGTTTTCTCTGCGGCTGGCAATGGGGACTCGGGGTCGGGTTGCTTGCGCCGCTGAGCCGTTCCCTTTTGTTTATCATGCCACCGCTGTTTCCGACGGCACTCTGCATGAGCTTTGAGCTTGCCGTTTACGGTCTTTTGGCGGGGCTTTTGTATCGCGCGTTTCCGAAAAAGCCGCTGTATGTATATCCGGCACTGCTGCTTTCCATGCTGGGTGGGCGTGTTGTGTGGGGGGTTGCGCGCTTTTTCTGCGCAGGGCTTGACCCGTCAAAATTCGGCATTTCGGCATTTGTTGCGGGCGCAGTGAGCGGTTCGATTCCCGGGATCGCTTTGCAGATTGTGCTCATTCCCGTAATTGTGATCGCGCTGGACCGCGCAAAGCTGATTCGCCGCTGAGAAGAGAAAACAAGGAGCAGAGCCGCTGCAACAGCGGCTCTGCTCTTTTTTATGTGGTTTTGGAGGCGTTTTTTCGTTTCTTCAGCGCAAAATAAGCAACAAGGCAGATCAAAACGGAGAGCACCGAGCCGCAAACGGTGGCAAGCCCCATGGGGAACAGCGTTTGCGGGAAGCGCTTTGCGCACAGATATGCCCCCGGAATGCGCACAAGCACAACGGCAAGAATATTGTGCACAAAGGAAAGCACGGATTTTCCCATGGCACAGAAATAGCCGCTGAAGCAAAAATGGGTGCCGGCGAAAATGCAGTCAAAAATATATCCGCGCAGATATTGCCCGCCCAGGCGCACGACCTCGGCGCCGCCCGATGCCGTTTCATCGGTGAACAGCGCAACGAGCCCCTCTGCGCAAAACTGCACGCCAAAGGTGCACACGATGCCAAAGCCAACCGCCAAAAAAAATCGAATCGCGCAGGGTTCTCACGGCGCGCTGCGGCTTGCCCGCGCCGATATTTTGCGCGCCGAGCGCTGAGACTGTGGAGAGCAGCGAGGAGGGAACCAGAAAAACGAACCCGATGATTTTTTCCACAATGCCGACCGCCGCCGCTGTATTAAGCCCGCGGCTGTTGGCAATGACGGTGATGACGATAAAGGCGATCTGAATCAACCCGTCCTGCGCGGCGACGGGAAGCCCGATTGAGAGCAGCCGCCGCATTACGGCCTTTTTCGGCTTGAAATCGCTTTTGGAAAGCCCGATGCTGCGCTTTTTGACGATTACGCATAAGGAGAGCGCAACGCTCACCGTTTGCGAGAGCGTTGTACCGAGCGCCGCGCCGACGGGACCGAGCCCGAGCGCGCCGATGAAGAGAAAATCAAGCCCGATGTTGCAAACGCATGCAACGGCGATGAAATACATGGGGCTTTTGCTGTCGCCCATGCCCCGAAAAACGGAGGCGAGAATATTATATGCCGTGATAAACGGAATGCCGAGGAAGCAGACGGTGAGATAAGAAACGGTGGATGCGACCGCTTGCGGCGGCGTCGCCATGACGGCTGTGATCGGGCGCACCGAAAGAAGCAGAAGCCCCATGAGCACAACGGAAAGGCTCATAAACAGCGTGACGGTATTCCCGATGCTTTGGGCGGCTCTTTTTCTGTCCCCCGCGCCGACGGCATTTGCAATGCTGACGGTTGTTCCCATGGCAAGCCCGACAATCATGACCGTGAGCATGTGCATAATCTGCGACCCGACGGAAACGGCGGTGGTATCGGCAACGCTTGCGAACTGCCCGATGATGAACAAATCCGCCATGCCGTAGAGCGTTTGCAAAAAATAGGAGAGAAGATACGGCAGTGAAAAAAAGACAATGTTTTTGAATACGCTGCCGTGCGTGAGATTTTTCCCATAACTGTCCTTCTGAACGGTTATCCTTTTTTGTGAAAATATGCGGTGCAAAGCGCGGCGGAAAAAGTGTTTCCGCGTAAATCAGTGCCCGTTCCTAAAAAACGGAGGGGGACAGCGCGGTTACTTACGGAGGATGAAAACGGCGCCGTGCAGGTTTTCAATCTCGGCGGTTTTAACGCTGCCGCCGTATTCTCCGTCCACCGTCCAGTCCACGGGCTCTTCGGATTCAAAGCGAATGTTGGCGGTATGCAAAAAGCGGACAAAACGATCGTCAAATCGCTTGCGCACGATGCCGCTTAGTACCTGCTGCAGCTCCTGCGCGCTGCCCGGCTTTTTGATGAGCATGACCTCAAACAAGCCGTCCGAGAGGGAAACATCGCTTTCTCTGAGGCGCACCAGCCCGGCAACGGAGAGGGAATTGGTCACGCCGCCGTAGATAAATTCATCCTCAATCACCGCAGTATCCGTTGTGATCTTCATGCGGTAGGGGCGGATGGAGCCGACGCTTGCAATGCCGTCAAGCACATAGGCAAAATGCCCGAGCAGGCGCTTCATCCAACGCGGCGTTGCATAGGAAACGCGGGTGAACGCGCCGAAGGAGCAGACATAATTAAAATGCGCTTGCCCGCGGAAGCGCCCGACATCAAACGGGCGCGGCACGCCGCCGAGCGTCAGACGGATGCATTTTTGCAAATTGCGGTACGGCAGATGCAGCGTGCGCGCCATATCATTTGTGGAGCCGAGCGGCAAAAATCCGATGGGGCGGCGCTGCTCCTGCGGCAGAAGCATCATTCCGCCGATGACCTCATTCAGCGTGCCGTCTCCGCCGCAGCAGACCACAAGGTCGTATGCCCTTGCATTTTCCGACACAAAACGCATGGCGTCGCCCTTTCCCGCCGTTGTCATAACGGTGGTTGCGCAGCCGTATTTCGCATAGCTTTCGATCACGCCGTAAAGCGCGGCTTTTGGCTTTGCAATTCCCGCCGCGGGGTTGAGAATCAGCAGCACGCGCCGCCCGTCGCCAAGCGATTTTTTTGCATGCGAAAACATCGGGGAAGCCCCCCTTTCTCAAGGTTTATTCGGGTTTTCCGGAGTTTGCGTCCCGGGCGATTTTTTCTTTTCGCGGAAGGCGAACAGCCGCTGCCCCAGGTAATTCAGAAGAACAAAGAAGCCGCTGCCGAACAGCATGGCAAGATTGTTTTGCCATGTTTCCCCAAGACCGCGGAAGATCAGGCGTGCAAGCGGCTTTGCCGCGCCGTAGGCGATTGCATAGCAAACGGCAATGTTCAGCGCAAACCGTAAAACGACGCCCGCGCCCTTCTCTTTGTTTTGAAAGGTGAAATGCTTGTTGAGAAAATAGCTTAAAATGCTGGCAAAGACATAATTTGCGGCGGAAGAGATCCAATAGCCGACAGCCCCGAAGCGGTACAGAAAGCCGTTATACAGCCCATACATAATGCCCATGCCGACCAGTGTGTTGATCACGCCGACCAAAAGAAATTTCCAGAACTTCGCATCCAGCAGCGAGACGATTTTTTTGAAAAATGCCTGCATGTTTTTCCCTCAATTAAGGTTAGAATAAGATAGGAAAGCCGGGTCGGAATTATCCCCGCCCGGCTTTCCTTTTTTTTGTTTTCAGTCTTTGGGGATGCAATCCTTGTGAGAGAGGTTGACGCGTCCCTTTTCGTCGATCTCGACGACCTTGACGATCATTTCATCGCCCTCTTTGCAAACATCCTCGCATTTTTCCACGCGATGATGCGCAAGCTTGGAGATGTGCACCATGCCCTCATGCCCCGGATAGTACTCCACGAACACGCCGAAGTTGAGAATTCTTGTGACATGGCCGGTGTAGATCTCGCCGATGGTCGGCTCAAATACGATGGCATCGATGGCAGCCTTTGCAGCCAGGGCGCCGTCGCGGTCGACGGAGGCAATAAAGACGGAGCCGTCGTCCTCAATATCGATCTTCGCGCCGGTATCGGCAACGATCTTCTGAATGACCTTGCCGCCCGTTCCGATGACCTCGCGGATCTTATCGGGATTTATATGCATGGTGATCATCTTCGGTGCATACTCGGAAACCTCTGCGCGCGGCGCGGGGATTGCCTTGAGCAGGATCTCGTCGATGATATAATCGCGGCCCTTGTGGGTCACGGCGAATGCTTCCTTGATGATTTCGGGGGTCAGACCGTCGATTTTAAGGTCCATCTGAATGGAGGTGATGCCCTTATGGGTGCCGGCGACCTTGAAATCCATGTCGCCGTAGAAATCCTCCACGCCCTGAATATCAATCATGGTCATCCATCTCTCGCCCTCGGTGATCAGCCCGCAGGAAATGCCTGCAACCGGCGCCTTGATCGGCACGCCGGCATCCATCAGCGCAAGCGTGGAGCCGCACACGGATGCCTGAGAGGTAGATCCGTTGGAGGAAATGACCTCGGAAACCAGGCGAATGGTATACGGAAATTCCGCTTCGCTCGGGAGCACCGGAACCAGAGAGCGCTCTGCCAGAGCGCCGTGCCCGATCTCGCGGCGGCCTGCCCCGCGGGAAGCCTTTGCTTCGCCCACGGAATAGCCGGGCATGTTATAATGATGGATATAGCGTTTTTTCTCCAGATCGTCGATGCCGTCAAATTCCTGCGCATCGCCGAGTGTGCCGAGCGTTGCGGTGGTGATGACCTGCGTCTGACCGCGGGTGAACATGCCGCTGCCGTGCACGCGGGGCAGAAGACCGACCTCGGCGCTCAGCGGGCGGATCTGATCCAGGCGGCGGCCGTCAACGCGCTTGCCGTCTTCCAGCAGCCAGCGACGGACGATTTTTTTCTGAATCTTGTAAACCAGCTCTTCCATCTGGCTTTCGATTTCAGGATATTCCTCGGAGAATTCCTCGATGATCGCATCGCGGATGGGGAGCATTCTCTCATCGCGGATGTTCTTGTCATCGGTATCCAGCGCGTACATTACATCCTTTTCGCAGAATGCAAAAACACGGTCGAACATTTCATGGTCAAGCTCGCCGGAAGGATAGGAAAATTTCGGCTTGCCGATCTCCGCAACGATGCCGTCGATGAAGGAGCAGATGCCCTTGATCTCTTCGTGCGCCGTCAGAATTGCCTTGAGCATGGTGTCGTCGTCAACCTCGTTTGCGCCCGCTTCGATCATAACAACCTTTTCATGGCTTGCAGCCACGGTCAGGTTCAGATCGCTCTTTTCTCTTTGCGCCTTTGTGGGGTTGATCACAATCTGCCCGTCCACAAGGCCGACGGAAGCGCCGCCGATAGGCCCGTTCCACGGGATATCGGAAATGGAAAGGGCAATGGAAGCGCCGATCATGGCGGTGATTTCCGGGCTGCAGTCGCGGTCCACGGACATAACCGTCAGCGCAAGGCATACGTCATTGCGCAGATCCTTCGGGAACAGAGGGCGCACGGGGCGGTCGATCACGCGGGAGGTCAGAATGGCGTTTTCCGTCGGTCTGCCCTCGCGGCGCAGGTATCCGCCGGGGATGCGCCCAACGGCATACAGTCTTTCTTCAAAATCAACGGACAGCGGCAAAAAGTCGATGCCATCGCGCGGCTTTGCGCTTGCGGTTGCGCAGCAGAGAATTGCGGTGTCGCCGTAGCGCACCATGGCGGAGCCGTTTGCAAGGCCTGCCATTTTTCCCGTTTCGACAACCAGCGGGCGGCCGGCATATTCGTAACGGAAGGTTTTGTAATTGTCAAACATTTTCTTTTCTCCTTGTGTTTTTTGTTGCCGCAGGAGATGTATAGCACTTAAGCACGGATCGCAAAACTGCCTTGCGGCCCATGATTAACTGCTACCCATCGGCTGCGACGGGACATGCGGGGTGCGGCGAAGAAAAAAGGCTCTTGCCATGCTCCCATGGGAAAAGCCTTTTGGTTCCCGCGCCGGGCGGTTTGCCCGGTACGGGAAGCATTCATGAAATTACTTGCGCAGGCCGAGCTTTTCCACGATGGCACGATATCTTTCGATATCGACCTTCTGCAGATAGCCCAGCAGGCTTCTTCTGTGACCGACCATCTTCAGAAGACCGCGACGGCTGTGGTGGTCCTTCTTGTTCTCTTTCAGATGCTCGTTGAGATGGTTGATTCTCCAGGTGAGCAGAGCGATCTGCACCTCGGGAGAGCCCGTGTCGCCTTCGTGAACTGCGTAGGTTTCGATGATTTGCTTTTTGACTTCTGGTTGCATTGCTTTCACCTCATTGTAAGATTCCGTCATACGCCAGAATACGGCGGGTGAAAACGCTCACAGAGCCAATTTCCCGTATTCCGAGTATGCGGTGGAACGGTTTGCGCAGAAAAATGCCTGCGAAAACATTCGATTCATTATAGCATGCGGGCAAGCCTTTGTAAATAGCATTTGCAAAAAATTCAAGTTTCATAAACATTTTTCTTGCAAATTTTCTGTTTTTGCGGGTGCGGTATGCTTTTTCAGAGCGTTTTTTCATACAGCAAATATGTGCCGATGCGAACAAAACCGAGCCGGCGCAAAATCTCTGTTTCCGCCTCCGTGCAAAAATAGGTCATATAGTCCGCGCCAAGATCTCGGCAAGCGGAAAGAGCGGATGAGAGCAGGCAGCGGCAGACGGACGGGCGGAACACGCCGTCTGAAAACTCTAATCCGAAAATTTCAAACCAACCGTTTCTGCCGGAGAAAAAGACCGTTGCAAGAGGCGTCTCTCCCTCCCGGTACACAAAAATGTGCCAATCGTCGAGCGCTTTATACAGCCGCTCGCAGTTCCAATAGGTTTTCGCATCGGGGTGATAGACTGCCCGCAGCATGTGAAAATTTTCTCGGGTGATACGCACAACAGCCGGGTCAGAAAAGGGGGCGGGCGGGTTCATTTGAAAGAAAAACGAATGGTTTTGGGATCTGTCTCTTATACACATCTGACGCTG
>ERZ1026844.1024-NODE-1024-length-18141-cov-6.376921_pt1 | contig 18141 bp, 16 predicted proteins | sample MGYA00380152_ERZ1026844 | MGnify/ENA primary metagenome ERZ1026844 (study PRJEB33269, sample SAMEA4719788) | human gut metagenome | biome: human-associated habitat; feature: organic feature; material: feces | place: Cameroon | collected 2013-10 ... | reverse complement strand
ACATCACGACCCCCGCCATCACCGCGCTCATCGAGGCGAAGTGCTTTGAGAGCATCACGGTGCTTGTGCAGAAGGAGGTCGCCGAGCGGCTGTGCGCCGCGCCGGGCACGAGCGCCTATGGCGCGTTCTCCGTCTTCATGCAGTACTATACGGAGCCGGAGTATCTCTTCGCCGTGCCGCGTGAGTGCTTTGAGCCCCAGCCTAAGGTCACCTCTGCCGTGCTGCGCGCCGTGGTGCGCAAAGAGCCGCCTGTCAGGGTGGAGGACGAGAAGCTCTTCTTCCGCGTGGTATACGGCGCGTTTGCCCTGCGGCGCAAGACGCTCGTCAACAGCCTGATGACGGCGTTCGGCTCGCAGCTCACAAAAGAGCAGCTTGCGCAGGCGATCACCTCCTGCGGACTTGACGCAACTATCCGCGGCGAACGACTGGGTCTTGCGGAATTTGCGGCTCTCGCCGCCGCGATCGGCGCGTTACTGCGATAACATGCTGCGATATATTCAAAAAAATAATAAGCTATATGGTTGTTATTGATGAGACATTCTGCTACAATTTGCGGTAGAAAGGAGTCAAACTCAATAGCAACCATTTTCCTGTGCATCGGTTCGCCCGCTGCCGCCTTGCGCGGCACGGCACGCCACACAAGACGCGGTGCAAAAAAATTTCCTTTGTGCCGTGAAAATGCTGCGAGGAAAGGAACAATGACGAATTTGACGAACAACAAGGCGGTATTGTCGTGGATCGACGAGATGACCGCCATCACCAAGCCGGACAAGATCGTTTGGATCACGGGAGAGGAAGACCAGATCAGCGAGCTGCGCAAGCAGGCCGTTGAGGAAGGCATTCTTATCAAGCTCAACCCGGATAAGCTGCCGGGCTGCTATCTGCACCGCACCGACCCCGACGACGTAGCGCGCGTGGAGGACCGTACCTTCATCTGCTGCGAAAAGGAAGAGGACGCAGGCCCCACGAACCACTGGATGGAGCCGAAGGAAATGTACAAGAAGATGTACGCTCTGGCTGACGGCGCTTACAAGGGCCGCACCATGTACATTATCCCGTATTCCATGTCCATCATCGGCTCGCCGTTCGCCAAGTACGGCTTTGAACTGACAGACTCCATTTATGTCGTGCTCAACATGCACATCATGACCCGCGTCGGAAAGGCCGTGTGCGACGCGCTCGGTGACGACACGGGCTTCATCAAGGGTCTGCACTGCCAGTGCAACCTTGATAAGGACAATAAGTACATCGTCCACTTCCCGCAGGACAATACCATCATTTCGATGAACTCCAACTACGGCGGCAACGTCCTTCAGGGTAAGAAGTGCTTCGCTCTGCGCATCGCCTCGAACCTCGGCCGTCAGGAGGGGTGGATGGCCGAGCACATGCTGATCCTCGGCATTCAGAACCCACGCGGCGAGATCAAGTACATCTCGGCGGCCTTCCCGTCCGCCTGCGGCAAGACGAACCTTGCCATGCTGATCCCGCCCGAGGGCCTTCAGCGCTGGGGCTGGCGCGTTTGGTGCGTGGGCGATGATATTGCGTGGCTGCGCGTCGGCAAGGACGGCAGACTCTGGGCGGTCAATCCGGAGAACGGCTTCTTCGGTGTGGCGCCCGGTACGTCGATGAAGTCGAACCCCAACGCGCTCATCTCCACGCACAAGGATACGATCTTTACGAATGTCGCCCTCGATTTGAGCGACAACACCGTCTGGTGGGAGGGACTCAACAAGACGCCGCCCGCCCGCGCGATCGACTGGCGCGGCCGCCCGTGGACGCCGCAGAGCCCCGAAAAGGCCGCCCACCCCAACAGCCGCTTCACCGCGCCGGCGCGCAACTGCCCGTGCCTGAGCCCGGAGTTTGACAATCCCGAGGGTGTGCCCATCAGCGCCATTATCTTCGGCGGACGCCGCGCGAAGACCGCGCCGCTCGTCTACCAGTCCTTCAGCTGGCAGCACGGCGTGTTCATCGGCTCGATCATGGCCTCGGAGACCACCGCTGCGGCGACCGGTCAGGTCGGCGTGGTGCGCCGCGACCCGATGGCAATGCTGCCCTTCTGCGGCTACCACATGGGCGATTACTGGCAGCACTGGCTCGACATGGGCAAGAAGATCCCCAAGCCGCCGAAGATCTTCAACGTCAACTGGTTCCGCACCGACGAGGACGGCAACTTTGCCTGGCCCGGCTTTGGCGACAATATGCGCGTTTTGCAGTGGATCATCTCGCGTGCCGACAATGAGATCGGCGCGGCGGAGACCGCGCTCGGCTACGAGCCGAACACCCACGACATCGACATGGAGGGCCTTGATATGTCGATGTACGACATGCGCAGACTCCTCTCGGTCGACCGCGATCTCTGGCTCAAGGAGTGCGAGGACGCGCGCGCCTACTACGAAAAGATCGGCAAGGTGCCGCCGGAGCTTTACAGCGAGCTCGACGCGCTCGAAATGCGCCTGAACCGCGGCTACAAGGTCGAACACTGAATAAAATAACAAAAAAGGAACCGCTCAAAGAGCGGTTCCTTTTTTGTTGCTGCGATCATCGCACCACGCCGAACTGAAAAAGATAGTCGCGCCACATCACGTAGTAGGGAGCCTTGACGTGCACGCCGTCGCCGGAGTATTCCGCCGTCAGCGCACCGGTGTCGTCGTCAAAGACGGGGTTGCAGTCGATGTAGAAGACCGTCTCATTGTCGGCGAATTTCTCTATCTCCGCGTTGCGCGCGTCGATGGTCGAATTTTTGAAGAATGTTGTATCCGACTTTTCCTGCGTCGTGTGGAAGATGGCTTGCAGGAAAATGATGGCATCAGGCTGTAACTCGCGTATCTCGTCGAGCAGCACCTTGTACTGCGCGGCCCAGCTCTCCGCCGTGCCGGCGCCAAGCTCATTGATGCCGAGCATCAGGTAGATCTTGCCGTAATGCTTGCCGCGGAGCGCCTGGGAGAGCGTCTGCCTGCCGGGGAATTCCGCCTTTTCTACCGCCGACCAGACGGTCAGCCCATTGTGGCAGAGGTAGTCGGCGTTGGGAAGGCCCGCGTAGTCCTTGAAGCCATCGGTGTGCGAGTCGCCGATGAAAAGGGCGTCGTCAAAGTAGCTTGCATCCACGGTGGTGAAGGGGGAGGCAGGCTTTTCGGGTTCCGGCTCGGGTTCGGGTTCCGGCTCCGGCGCGGGAACAGGCTCAGGTGCGGGGGGCGGCTCAGGCGCTTTCGGCTCCCTCCACGGATATACCCCGTCGGCAGCTGCGAGCGCCACCGCCGCGACGGGCGGCGTTTTCTTGTCGAGCTTTGATAGATAGCTGCCGTACACGCCCGTGGGGTCAAGCAGCGGGTAGACATTGAGCGCGACCGCGCTCAACAGGCACAGCGGCAGCAGAAGAGAAGGCATTCGGGAGGACATGAACGATCTCCTTAAAAACGAGAATAGAGGAAGGCATTGCCCGCCGATGTGGCGATGAAGTACACGCACACCCAGAAGAGGACAAAGAGCGGCAGGTCGATGAGCGGCGTGCCGCGATGCTTTTCAAAAAAGCGGCGGGGCTGCGGCAGACAGAAGAGAATACCGAGGAGCAGCAGCCACCAGTAAGAAGAGAGCAGCTTGAGCGCATCCTGCGCGGACACGGCGCTGTGCGTGCCGAAAAACGGGAACAGGCGGGTGAAATACGCGCCGACATCGGAGAGCTTCGTGATGCGGAAGATGACCCACGTGGGCGGAATGACAAAAAGAAGGTAGAGGTGCGAGAGCAGCGCGTGCTTTTTGAGAAAGCTGCCGATGCAGAATTTTTCAAGCAGGATGAAGAAAAGCAGCACGATGCCCCAGAGGACAAAGTTCCAGCTTGCCCCGTGCCAGAGGCCGGTGAAGAACCACACGACCGTCAGCGCGAGCGCCGTGCGCGCCTTGCCGCGGCGGCTGCCGCCGAGCGGAATGTAGAGATAGTCGCGGAACCACGTGCCGAGCGTGATGTGCCAGCGGCGGTAGAACTCGCTCACCGAGCGGGCAGTGTAGGGGAGGTCAAAGTTGCGCGGCACGGGCAGCCCCAGCATCTGCCCAAGACCCATCGCCATGAGAGAATACCCGGAAAAATCAAAGTAGAGCTGCAAGCTGTAGCTCGCCGCGCCGAGCCAGGCGAGCGGCGCAGAAAGATAGCCGTAGCCGATGCGCTCAAGCGAGGCCCACAGCGGCGCAAGCTGGTCGGCCAGCAGCACCTTGAAGCAAAGACCGACGGCAAAAAGCTCGAAGCCGAGGAAGGCGTCCTCACGCGAGAGCGTGCGCTCCTTGAGCGCGCCGCGCCACTCATCGTAGCGCAGAATGGGCCCCATCGTCAGCTGCGGAAAGGCGATCGTAAAGGCGGCATAGTCGACGAGATTTTTCTCCGCCGCCGCGCCGCGGCAGATGTCGATGAGGTATCCCACACTCTGGAAGAGGTAGAAGCTCACGCCCAGCGGCAGAATAAGCTTGACGAGGGGGAAGCTCTGCCCGGTCAGTTTTCCCCAGTTTTCAAGAAAAAATGCAGCGTACTTGAAATAGACGAGGCAGAACAGATCCGCCGACAGCGCGGCGGCAAGCAGCCCCTTGCGCATGCGCGGGGATCTTCCCACCATCAAGCGCGCGAGAAAATAGTGCAGAAGAAGCACCGCGGAAAGAAGCAGCGCGTCGCGCATGCCTGCGCCAAGCAGATAACATGCGGCGCTGCCCAGCACGAGCACGGCATTTTTGCAGCGGAAGGGGACGAGATAATAAACCGCAAAGAAGAGCGGCAGAAAATAAAAAAGAAAAGTAAGGTCGGAAAAGCTCACGGGACGGCTCCTGTCAGAAAATGTTGTGGGAGGGGCGCATCGGCTTAGCGCAGCATGCCGGGTCGAAAATCCGTCAAGAAGCCGCCGGGTAAACCGAAAACCGAGATTTTGGTTTACATGCGGCGGCAAGCGTGCTACAATCCTAAGACGGCGGCTGCGAAATGGCGCAGGGTTTGATGTATTATGTCAATCGTAAACGATAAGCCGCCAACTGTCAACTTCAAAAAGGTAACAATTTCGGTTACATTTTGTAACGGAGGACGCTATGGGGAAAGAAACCGTTTTGGCGCTGCTGCTGCGCGAAAAGGGACGCTTCGTCTCGGGCGAGGCCGTCAGCGCGGAGCTTGCCATCACGCGCGCGGCGATCTGGAAGAGCATCTCCGCGCTGCGCGCGCAGGGGTATGAGATCGAAGCCGTTCCGGGGCGCGGCTACTGCCTCAAGGCACTGCCCGATGTGCTCAGTGAGCAGACCGTGCGCAGCTTTCTGGGCGGGGTGCAGGTGGTCGGCGGGCGCATCGACTGCTTTGATACCATTGATTCGACCAACGCTTACTTAAAACGCATCGCGTTCGACGGCGCGCCGGACGGCACGGTCGCCGTTGCGGCGGAGCAGACGAGCGGGCGCGGCCGGCGCGGCCGCACCTTCCAGAGCGCGGCGGGCAAGGGCGTGTATCTTTCCGTTTTGCTGCGCCCTGAGCTCACTCCCGCGCAGCTCATGCCGCTCACGGGACTCGTTGCCGTTGCAATGAGCCGCGCGGTCGACCGCGTGGGCGGCACGAACGTGCAGATCAAGTGGACGAACGACCTTGTGCTCAACGGCAGAAAGCTTTGCGGTATCCTGACCGAGCTGAGCGTGGAGGGCGAAACGGGCGCGCTGCAATACGTTGTGCCGGGCATCGGCATCAATGTCAGCCAGTGCGAGGAGGACTTCGACGGCGACGTTGCGCAGATCGCAACGTCCATTCTGCGCGAAACGGGCAGGCGCATTTCGCGCGCGGAACTGGCCGCGGCGATGATCGAGGAACTTGACGCGCTCTACGCAGCGCTCAAGTCGGGCGATACGAGTGCGTATCTTGAAGAATACCGCCGCCGCTGCGTGACCATCGGGCGCGAGGTACAGCTTTTGTGGCAGGATACGAAGGAAAAGGTCACGGCGCTGGACGTGGACGAGGAATTCGGGCTCATCGTGCGCCGCGAGAACGGAACGGTCGAGACCGTTCGCACGGGCGAAGTGTCGGTGCGCGGCCTTTACGGATACGTGGAATAAGGGGGGCTTTGAACATGCTTTGGGAGCTGCTTATCACCTTTGCCAAGATCGGCGTGATGACCTTCGGCGGCGGCATGGCCATGCTGCCGATCCTTGAGCGCGAGATCGTACAGAACAAAAAGTGGGCGACGGAAGAAGAACTGGTCGATTACTTTGCCATCGGTCAGTGCACGCCGGGCATCATCGCCGTCAATACGGCGACCTTTGTCGGGCAGAAGAAAAAGGGCGTCCTCGGCGGCATTGCCGCAACGCTCGGCGTTGTATTCCCCTCTCTCATCATCATTACGGTTCTCGCGGGATTGATCACGAACTTTGCACATCTTGCGTGGGTGCAGAATGCCTTTGCCGGCATTCAGGTGTGCGTGTGCGTGCTGATCCTGAACGCCGTGCTCAAGCTGCTGAAGAAATCCGTGGTCGATAAGCGCACGGCGGTCATCTTTGCGCTCGTGCTGCTTGGCAGTATGCTGCTGAGCGTTTCACCGGTGTGGTTCGTGCTGCTTGCAGCGCTTTCCGGCATCGTGCTCAAGGCGCTTGAGGGGAGGGAAGCGAAATGACGCTCTATCTTCGCCTGTACTGGGAGTTTTTCAAAACAGGGCTCTTCGCCATCGGTGGCGGCATGGCGACGCTGCCGTTCCTCAAGGACATCGGCGCGACCACCGGCTGGTTCACGCAGACGGACCTTATGAATATGCTGGCGGTGTCGGAATCCACGCCGGGACCGGTCGGCATCAACATGGCGACCTACGTTGGCTACACGGTGGCGGGCGTGCCCGGCGCGATCATCGCCACCATCGGCGAGGTGACGCCGTCGATCGTCGTTATCCTGATCGTCGCGGCAATGCTTGCAAAGTTCCGCGACAGCAAGGCAGTCGCCGATGCGTTTTACGGGCTGCGCCCGGCCTCCACCGGCCTCATCGGCGCAGCCTGCGCGGGCGTGCTGCTCCAGGTGATCGCGGGGATCACGAGCGCGTCGGCGGGCGAGTCCCTGCTGATGAAGTTTTCATGGGACGGTGCGATCAACTGGCGCGGCATCGTCCTTGCGCTGGCGCTGCTCTTCTTCACGCGCTGCGTCAAAAAGACCAAGGATCTGCACCCGATCGTTTTCATCGGTATTTCCGCCGTGATCGGCGTGGTGTTCCGCTTCGCAGGCGTGTAAAATAGTCAAAAAGAGAAGATGCCAGGGCGAGCGCTCATAAAACAGTAAAACCGGCCGATGACCATCGGCCGGTTTTTTCATCTGTATACAGCTTGACGGAAAATGGAGCACCCCAGGACGCACCTTGATAGAGAGTATAGAAGTGCCCTTTTGTTCCGAAAGGATTTTTTATCAGTTCGACAAACCTGAAGCTATAAACGCCTTTGCAAATATATCATATCTATTAACTTTACACCGCCCTCATAGATTGGGGTATTATAATTGTCTGTAAAGAAATTTGAAATCTTGTGAGAACGAGCAAATCCACATTTCTCATAAAATGGTATTGTCAGTGGACTATCTCCAGTTCCAACTTGCAAAATAGAATACTCTTTTGCATATTTATTGGCAAGAAAATCAATCAGTACCTTGCCATATCCCATTCCATGATATTTCGGATCAACCGCAATATTCTTGATTTCAAGTATTCCATTACCTTCATCCGTGACAACACATTCAGCTTTTACACCATTGTCTTCAAGCACATACATCGTTCCTTTTTCAAGATAACGGTCAATCATGCTTTCCTGTTCGTCTGCTAATAACAACAATGATATAAACTGCTTTTTATTTTCGTTCACTTCTCGAATTTTCATACAACTTGTTACCCCATCAATTGCCGTCTGCTTTATTTCATCAAACTGGAAGTTGTCAAGCAATTATTTGTCCTCTTCCAAAGAGGTAATGATTACAGCCCCCATTACAACAATTGCAAGAATTGGACCGAGCTGCGGCCAATTCATTATTTCGGCTCCAAATGCACTGCCAAGGTATCCCGAGATAATAGCAATAATGGAAGAAATAGCCGCTTTTCTCATATATTCGTACTCCTCTGTTAAATTCCTTCCTTGATCATAGATCAATTCTGCTTTTGCATTTTTTTAATCTTCCGAGGCAATGTGGCTGGCAATGCGCTGCATGATCATGTCGAGCGCGACTAAGTTGTGCCCGCCCTCGAGCACGATGATGTCGGCATACTTGCGGCTTGGCTCGACAAACTGCTCGTGCATGGGCTTGACCGTCGTGAGGTACTGCGTGATGACGCTTTCAAGCGTGCGGCCGCGGTCGCGCACGTCGCGCAGGGCGCGGCGCAGAATGCGCACGTCCGCGTCGGTCTCGACAAAGATCTTGATGTCAAGCATCTCACGCAGCGTGGGATCCTGAAAGATGAGAATGCCCTCGACGATGACGACCTTGCTCGGCAGAATGAGTTCGGTTTCCTCGGTGCGCTGATGGTCGGCGTAGGAGTAAACGGGGCAATGAATGGCCTTGCCGGATTTGAGCTCCTTGAGCTGTTTGACCATCAGATCCGTTTCGAAAGCGTCGGGGGTGGTCGTAGTTCTGCTTGCAGCGTTCTTCGAAGGGAAGATCCTGGTGCTTATAATAGCTGTCGTGATGGACGACGCTGATATCGTCACCGAAATGCTGCTTCAAATGCTCGGTGAGAGTCGTTTTGCCGGAGCCGGTGCCGCCCGCAATGCCAATGAAGATGGTGTTCATCGCCGCTTCCTCCGTGAATTGTATTTTATAGGTCAATTATAGGGAGACTTTGGCGGAATTGCAAGGCTGCGCTGCGGAAAGCGACAATTTTTTGCGCATTGCAGTTGACGCGGAAGAAAAAAGCAAGTATTATGTAAAGGAGTACAGCGTGCTTGCGCTGTGCGGCAGATACTTGATTTTTGACAAAAAGAAAGGAGCGTCGGCATGGATCTTCTCAAATGCCCGCGCTGCGGTGAAGAATATTCTCCCAGCTATCGCAGGTGCCCGTTCTGCGAGGAGGGCGACCACCCCCGTAAGGTCAAGCACAACTCCGGCAAGCACAATTCCGGCAAACAGAACGGCGGCCGGCGTGTTTCGGATAAAAAGCAGACCCACTCCGCCCGCGGCGCGATGGCGGCGGTGCTGGTCGTGGTGCTGCTGCTTTTGAGCTGGTCGCTCTTCGGCGAAAAGATCGTCGCAAAGATCAACCCCGATGACGCTGACCCGTTACCCGGCGTGCAGGACGACAGCAACAAGCCGGCTGACGGAGATACGGACGCAGACGGCGAGGCCGATCCGAGTATCGGCGAGGAACCGAACGTGGGCGATGTGACGGGCGGCGAAACGACCGATCCCGGCACGACGGCTCCGGTCACTCCGACGGTGGACGCCTCGGCGCTGAGCATCAAGACCAACGTCGGTACGACGCTTTCCAAGGACGCGAACGGCACCTTCGACTGTACGATCAAACCGAGCGAATCCATTCGTCTGAGCGTTTCCGGAACGGACGCAGCCACCACCTGGGCGGTGGCGGACGCGAGCGTTCTGTCCATCTCGGCAGACGGTACGATCTCGCCCATCAAGACGGGCATTACGACCGTGACGGCCTCGGTCGGCGGCGCGGTGCTGTCGATCATCGTGCGCATCAAATAAAATACGCGGTAAAAGAGCGGCCTTTTGGCCGTTCTTTTTTTGCGCAAAAGGAGAGGCCCTCCTTGCAAGGCACTCCTGCCTGTGCTACAATTACCTTGAAAAAGTGTTTTCAGGAGCAATTGATTATGACGACCCGTGAATTTCAAAAAAAGCAGCCGCTTTCCATTCTTTTTGCCTACTTCAAGCCGCACCGCGGCCTGTTTGCCTTAGACCTTGTCTGCGCGACGATCGTCGCGCTCATTGACCTTGCCTTCCCGATGGTCACGCGCAAGTCGATGTACGATCTGCTGCCCCAGCAGCAGTACCGCACGTTTTTTGTCGTCATGGGCGTGATGATGGCGGCGTTTATCGTGCGCGCGCTTTTGTACTATGTGATCGCCTACTGGGGGCACACGTTCGGTATCCGCGTAGAGGCGGATATCCGCCGCGACCTCTTCATTCACGTGCAGGAGCTGGACGTCAGCTTTTTTGACCATAATCGCACGGGTCAGCTCATGAGCCGGCTGACGAGTGACCTCTTTGAGATCACGGAGCTTGCCCATCACGGGCCGGAGGATCTGCTCATCTCCACGCTGACGATCATCGGCGCGCTTGTTATCATGTTCTCCATCGAGTGGCGGCTTGCCCTTGTGGTGGCGTGCATTCTGCCGGTGTTTATCGCCGTTATCATGTCGCGCCGCAGCAAGATGGGCGCGGCTTCGCGCAACGAAAAGCAGAAGACCGCCGCCATCAATGTCGGCATCGAGTCGTCGCTCTCCGGCATTCGTACGGCGCGTGCTTTTGCCAACGAGGACGAGGAGATCGATAAATTCAACACCGCGAACGAGGAATTCAAGGTCTCCAAGCGCGCCTTCCACCATGAGATGGGCGTATTCAACGCGACGATGGAATTTTTCATGACGCTGCTCTCCGCCGCCGTCATCACGGTGGGCGGCTACCTCATCATGCGCGGCGAGATCAACTACATTGACCTCATCACCTTTTCGCTCTACATCACCGCTTTTATCAGCCCCGTGCGCAAGCTCGCCAATTTTTCCGAGATCTTTGCGCGCGGCTTTGCCGGTCTCGAGCGCTTCACCGCGCTGATGCGCGTGGAGCCTGCGCTCAAGGACGCGCCGGACGCGAAGGAGCTTACGAACTGCCGCGGCGAGATCGACGTTGACCATGTGAGCTTTTCCTACGAGGGAACAGAGGGAGAGGGTGTGCTGCATGACGTAAGCGTCCATGTTACGCCCGGCGAGATGCTTGCCATCGTGGGGCCCTCCGGCGGCGGCAAGTCGACGCTCTGCCAGCTCATTCCCCGCTTTTACGAGGTCAGCGACGGTGCGATCCGCATTGATGAGGAGGACGTGCGCGCCCTCACGCAGACCTCGCTCCACCGCGCCATCGGCGTTGTGCAGCAGGACGTGTTCCTCTTTGCAGACACCGTGCGCGAAAATATCCGCTACGGCCGCCCGGACGCGACGGACGAGGAGATCGTCGAGGCGGCGAAGCGCGCGGAGATCTACGACGACATCATGGCCATGCCGCACGGCTTCGACACCTACGTCGGCGAGCGAGGCACGATGCTCTCCGGCGGGCAGAAGCAGCGCGTGTCCATCGCGCGGATCTTCCTCAAAAACCCACCCATTCTCATTCTGGACGAAGCCACGAGCGCGCTCGACAGCGTGACGGAGGTGAAGATCCAGCATGCTTTTGACGAGCTTTCGCGCGGGCGCACAACGCTTGTGATCGCGCACCGGCTCTCCACCATTCGCTCGGCAGACCGTATCCTCGTCATCGAGGACGGGCGCATCGCCGAGCAGGGGAGCCACGAGGAACTTCTCAAGGAAAACGGCGAGTACGCTTCCCTCTGGCGCACACAGAACGGAGCATGCTGATGGATCGGAGACAGCTTTTGGATCGCGCCGCACAAAGCGGCGAGGAGCGCGTGCTGCTGGCGCATATCCTCGATAAATGCGAGCAGAGCCGGCAGCGCAATATTCCAACGGCGACAGATTTTTTAAGCCCCGCCGAGCAGCGCGCGGCGCAGGAGCTGCTGCACGCCGCCGCCATTCACGAAGGCTACGCCTTTCGCGGCGGTTATGAGCGCGCGGAGCGGAAAATGCTCTTTTTCCTGCCCGACTGGCAGGAGGAAGCGGACGAGAGCGAATCCATGACGGCGCTGCGCTGTACCTACCGCAAAGAGGACACGCTGACGCACCGGGACTTTCTCGGCTCGCTCATGGCGCAAGGCATCACGAGGGAAAAGCTTGGCGACATTCTGGTGTCGGAAGGCTCGTGCGACCTGATCGTTTCGCGCGACATTGCGCCCTATCTGCTGCAAAATGTGACGAGCGCGGGGCGGGTGAAGCTCTCGGTCAGCGAGATCGAACTTTCTGGCTTGAATATCCCTGAGCTCAAGGTCAAGGAGATCCGCGACACGGTCTCGACGCTGCGGCTCGACGCGGTGGCGGCGAGCGGCTTTTCGATGAGCCGCAGCAAGGCGCAGGAGCTTATCTCCTCCGGGCGCGTACAGCTCAACCACCGCGAAACGCTCAAGGCGGACGCGCCCGTTGCGCAGGGAGATGTGGTCTCCGCGCGCGGGCTTGGAAAATTCGAGGTCGCCGAGGTTGGGGGTCTCAGCAAAAAGGGAAGAACGGCGCTGTTGCTGCGCCGATACTTGTAAGGAGAAGAATGCAATGACGATGGAAGAAAAGATCGCGCGCATCAACGCGCTGGCGCGCAAGGCCAAGGCCGAGGGACTGACCGACGATGAGCGCGAGGAGCAGACACAGCTGCGCCGCGACTATATCGACTCGGTGAAGGCAAACCTCAAGTCGCAGCTCGACTCACTGTATGTGCTCGATGAAAAGAGCGGCAAAAAGACGAACATCATCGACTTTGAACGCGAGCGCGCCGCAAGAGCGGGCGAAAAAAAGGAGAAACAGTAAATGAGTAAGGAATTTGAGTACGACCCCGAGAGCGGCTCGTTTCGCTTTGACGAGGGAGGCAAAACGCCAAAGAAAAAAGATGGCGGCGACATCGGCAGCTGGATCATCATTGCGGCGCTCTTTGCCTTCGGCCTGTGGCCGATTGGCCTGATCGCGCTCATTTCCAAGCTTTCCGACCGGCCGAAGAAGGTGAGCGCACCGCGCAGCGGCATGCGCACGAGCACCAGCCCGAACGCGAACGTTACGGCGCGCAGTACGAACAAGGTAGAAAAGACCGTTGTGCAGACAGCGAAGAAGATGAACCGCGCGCCGAAGACTTCCGACAAGACCGCGCGCATCCTCTTAATCATCGGCGCGGCCATCACCTGCATTTTCGGCATCAGCCTTGTGACCATGCTGGGCGAGGTCATCGCCTACGGCTGGTATTCCTACATGATGGAAGAACTTTTCCCTATGTGCGGCTTCTTTGCCGGCGGCGTCGCCATGCTCGTCGCCGGGCAGCGGATGAAGCGCCGCAGCGCGCGTGTCGCGCGCTACCTTGCCGTGATGGGCAAGCGCAGCCACATTGCTGTGGACGAACTCTGCGCCGTGACGGGCAAGAGCCGCAAAAAGGTCGAAAGCGATCTTGACTTCATGGTGGAAAAGGGGCTGCTCGGCGCGGGCGCTTATCTGGACAGCGGGCGAGGAATGTTCTTCCGCAACGCCAACGCCTTTGCCGACTATGCGAACGAAACGGCGAAGAAGGAAAACGTCACGCCCAAGGAAGCGAACGAGGGCTACGCGGGCGCGCTGCGCGCCATTCGCAGCGCGAACGACCGCATCGCCGACCCCGTGCTGAGTGAAAAGATCGACCATCTTGAGACTGTCGCAGGCAAGATCTTCCGCGAGGTGGAGCAGCACCCGGAAAAGCAGCAGCAGGCCGCGACCTTCCTCAACTATTATCTGCCCACCACGCTCAAGCTGCTCGACAGCTACGCCAAATTTGAAGAGGCGGGCATCGAGGGAGAAAATCTATCCCGCGCGCAGGAGCGCATCGAAGAGACGATGGACGCCCTCATCAAGGGCTTTGACAAGCAGCTCGACGACCTTTACCGCAGCGAGGCGATGGATATTGACAGCGACATTCGCGTGATGGAGAACATGCTCCGCCGCGATACGGCGAGCGTGGAGGAGGATTTCGGTCTCGGCGGCGCCGCTGCGCAGCGCGCGCCGGACGAGGAATAAGGCGCATGCGGTGTGATGCAGTCTCATATGCTCTATGATGAGAAAGGACAAGAGGTATGAAGCAAACCGGCAGACGATTTGACGCTGCTGCCTTTTACGGCGGCACGAACAGCGAGGCCTACCGCTATCTCGGCGCGCACCGCACGCGGCGGGCGGGAAAAGACGGCTACGTGTTCCGCGTGTGGGCGCCGAACGCCGCGTATGTGTCCGTCGTGGGAGATTTCTGCGCCTGGAACGGATACGACCACCCGATGACGCGCAACGCCGACGGCTTTTGGGAATGCTTTGTCGCGGGACTGAAGCGTTACGACACGTATAAGTTCGCCGTCACCTCGCAGAGGGGCGATACGGTGCTCAAAACCGACCCCTACGCCTTCCACGCCGAGACCCGCCCCGGCACAGCCGGTAAGCTCTACGATCTTGGCGGGTATCGTTGGGGCGATGACGAATGGTGCAGAAACCGCGCGAAAGCGCCCATCGACCGCTCTCCGCTCAATATTTACGAGGTCCATCTCGGCTCATGGCGGCGGCGCGAGAACGGTGATTTTTACGATTACCGCACGCTTGCCCATGAGCTGGCAGACTATGTTCTGGATCTTGGCTACAACTGCGTGGAGCTCATGCCCGTGACGGAGTATCCGCTCGATGATTCCTGGGGCTACCAGTGTACCGGCTATTTTGCCGCGACATCGCGCTACGGAACGCCCAAGGATTTTATGTACTTTGTCGACCACCTGCACCGCAAGGGGATCTCCGTTCTCCTTGACTGGGTGCCCGCGCACTTCTGCAAGGACGAGCACGGCCTCATCGACTTCGACGGTACGTCCTGCTACGAATACGCAGACCCCAATAAGCGTGAGCACGAGGGGTGGGGGACGCGCGTTTTCGACTATGGCCGCGGCGAGGTGAGGAGCTTCCTGCTCTCTTCCGCCGCGTTCTGGCTGCGGGAATTTCATCTCGACGGCCTGCGCGTGGACGCAGTCGCGTCCATGCTGTACCTTGACTATGGGCGCGAAAACGGCCGCTGGACGCCGAACAAAGATGGCGGACACGAGAATTTAGAAGCCATCGACTTTTTGCGCGCGCTCAATGAAACGGCGTTTTCCGTCGATCCGAATGTACTGATGGTCGCGGAGGAGTCGACCGCGTGGCCGCTCGTCACGCGCCCGGCAAAGGACGGCGGCCTCGGCTTCAACCTCAAGTGGAATATGGGCTGGATGAACGACATGTGCCACTACCTGAAGCTCGACCCGTGGTTCCGTCAGTTCCACCACAAGGACATCACCTTTTCGCTGATGTACGCCTTCTCGGAGAATTTCGTCCTGCCGATCTCGCACGACGAGGTCGTACACATGAAGGGTTCGCTTCGCGGTAAGATGCCCGGCGACGACTGGCAGCAGCTCGCGGGCGTGCGCGCATTCACAGCGTACCTTCTTGCCCACTCGGGCAAAAAGCTTACCTTCATGGGAGCGGAGCTTGGGCAGTGGCACGAGTGGGACTTTGCTTCCCAGCTTGACTGGTATTTACTCGAAAATCAAGAAAATCAGCAGGCCCAGCAGTTTTTCAAGGACATCAACCGCTTTTATCTATCGCAGAGTCCCCTCTGGTCGATCGACTTTTCGTGGGAAGGCTTTGAATGGCTCGTTGCCGACGACAACTGCAACAATGTGGTCGTCTTTGTCCGGCGCGACCGGGAGGGGCGCGAGCTGATCGCCGCTGTCAACTTCTCGCCCGTCGGTCAGGCGGAGTACCGCTTTGGCGTGCCGCCGAAAAAAACCTACCGGGAGGTATTCACCACCGATCTTGCCGTCTACGGCGGCACAGGGGACTGGTGCAACGGAGAGCCGATCGAAACGGAGGGCATTCCGTCGCACGGAAAGCCCTGCTCGCTGTGCGTGAAGATCCCGCCGCTCGGCGCGGCGTTCTTCTCGGGCGAGGGCGAGTGGCACGAGGAGAAGAGCGAGGAGCCGACCGGAGAGACTCTGGCCGAGCAGTGACAAGGAGGAGAGAACAAGCGTGAAAAAAGAATGTATCGCCATGCTGCTTGCCGGCGGGCAGGGCAGCCGGCTCTATGTGCTCACGGAAAATATGGCGAAGCCCGCCGTACCGTTCGGCGGCAAGTTCCGCATCATTGATTTTCCGCTCTCGAACTGCGCCAACGCGGGCATCGACACCGTGGGCGTACTGACGCAGTACCGCCCGCTGGAGCTCAACCGCTACATCGGCTCCGGCCAGCCGTGGGATCTTGACCGCGCAGACGGCGGCGTACATATCCTGCCGCCGTATCAGAGCGCGGACGGCGCTTCGTGGTACAAGGGCACGGCCAACGCCATCTTCCAGAACATCGGCTTTGTCGATATGTACGACCCCGAGTATGTGCTTATCCTCTCGGGCGACCATATTTACAAGATGAACTATGCCAAGATGCTCGACCAGCACAAAAAGACAGGGGCGGATTGCACCATCTCCGTGATGGAGGTACCTTGGGAAGATGCACCGCGCTTCGGCATCATGAATGTGGACGGGACGGACACGGTCACGGAATTTGAAGAAAAGCCCGCACAGCCGAAGAGCAACCTTGCTTCGATGGGCATTTATATTTTCACATGGAAAAAGCTGCGCGCCTACCTCATCGAGGACGAGGGCGACGAGACGAGCAGCAATGACTTTGGTAAGAACATCATTCCCAAAATGCTGCAAAACGGCGAAAAGATGTCCGCCTACCGCTTTTCCGGCTATTGGAAGGACGTCGGCACGCTCGATTCGCTCTGGGATGCGAACATGGACATGCTCGCCACCGGCAGCGGACTTGACTTGCTCGAAAAGGACTGGCCGATCTACGGCCGCTCCACCTCCGCGCCGCCGGCGTATCTCGGCAAAAGGGCGCATGTGGAGCATAGTGTCATTGCCCGCGGCTGCACGGTGGAGGGCGAGGCGGAGAACTCCGTCCTCTCTGAGCGCTGCACGGTGGAGGAGGGCGCGAGCGTGCAATATTCCATCTTGATGCCCGGCGCGGTCGTCAGGAAGGGAGCGCGCGTCTCCTATGCCATCATCGGCGAGAACGGCGTGGTCGGCGAGCGCGCGCTGGTCGGCGAGCCGCCGGAGGCGGTCGCACCCGAAAACTGGGGCATCACAGTGCTTGGCCCCGGCGCGGCGGTGGCAGAGGACTATGTGCTGCCCGCCAACCGGATGCGCAGCGTGGACGGAAAGGAGACGGTACGATGAACGGATTACACGGTATCATCTTTGCCTATGCGAAAACACCCGGCCTTCGTGAGCTGACGGAGGAACGCATGCCCGGCTCCGTGCCGTTCGGCGGGCGCTGCCGCGCGGTAGACTTTATGCTCTCCAACATGGCGGGCGCGGGCATTACAGACGTTGGCGTCGTGCTGCACGGCAACTACCAGAGTCTGCTTGACCACATCGGCAACGGCAAGACCTGGGACATGGCGCGCAAGAACGGCGGACTCAAGCTCCTGCCGCCCTTTGCCGATGTGCGCCGCTTCGGCGGAGAGATTTTCCGCGGCAAGCTTGAGGCGCTTGCCGGCGTTCGCTCGTATCTGTGCGAGATCCGGCAGGAATATGTTGTCCTGTCCGACAGTGACCTCATCATCAACCTTCCCTTGCAGGACGTGCTGAACGCGCACATCGAGAGCGGCGCGGACATCACCTGCGTCTGCACCGGGAACGGGCAGTTTGTGGAAAATGCAACGTATTTTACGCTCGATGAAGAAAAGCGCATCACGGAAACGCGCTGCGCGCCGCATCAGGCAAGCGGCTGCCGCAGCCTGGAGATCTATCTTTTGCGCCGCGACCTGCTCATCTCCCTTGTGGACGAGTGCGCCGCGCAGGAAAAGTACAGCTTCCGCAGAGATGTGCTCTGCGCGAAAGGGAAGGAACTCGATCTTCGCGCTTTCCTGTGGAATGGCTTTGCCGCGCAGCTGCGCACGGTGCAGGAATACTACGAGCGCAGCATGCAGCTTTTAAACCCGGCCGTGCGCGCCGAGCTTTTCTGCGCCGAGCGTCCGATTCTTGCCAAGGAGGACGATGAGGCCGCGTCCTATATTGCGCCCGATTCGCACTGTGTCGATTCTCTCATCGCCGACGGCTGCCAGATCGAGGGCAGCGTGGAGGGCAGCATTCTCTTCCCCGGCGTGAAGGTCGGCAAGGGAAGCAGCGTGAAAAACTGCATTCTTTTCAAAAACACCGTGGTGAAGGACGGCGTAACGCTCAGGTGCGTTATCGCCGACAAGGACGTGCGCGTGCGCGGCGGCGGTACGCTCATCGGACACGAAAGCTACCCGCTTGTTGTGAGCA
>ERZ1026844.1020-NODE-1020-length-18157-cov-4.606673_pt1 | contig 18157 bp, 17 predicted proteins | sample MGYA00380152_ERZ1026844 | MGnify/ENA primary metagenome ERZ1026844 (study PRJEB33269, sample SAMEA4719788) | human gut metagenome | biome: human-associated habitat; feature: organic feature; material: feces | place: Cameroon | collected 2013-10 ... | reverse complement strand
GGCGGCGTACATCGTCACGGCGAGGTCACGATGGATGTTTCCGCAGACCTGCAGGAGCTTGCGAATACGCCGGTCGCGGTGGTCTGTGCGGGCGCAAAACAGATCCTCGACATCGGCCGCACGCTGGAATACCTCGAGACCATGGGCGTGCCGGTGCTGGGCAACGGGACGGAGGATTTTCCGGCATTCTATTGCAAGAAGAGCGGCTACAAGGTCGACTACGCGGCGAAGGATGAGGCGGAGATCGCCAAGATCATGGCGACGAAGTGGGACCTCGGCTTGAAGGGCGGCGTGCTGATCGGCAACCCGATCCCCGACGCCTACGCGCTCGATTTTGATTACATGGAGGGCGTTATTCAGCAGGCGCTCGACATGGCGGAGCAGGCGCATGTCCGCGGAAAGAATATCACGCCGTTCCTCCTTGCGCATATCAAGGACCTGACCGGCGGGACGGCCTTTGACTCCAATGTGCAGCTTGCCCTGAACAATGCCCGCTGCGCGGCAAAAATTGCCGTGGCCTACGAAAAACTCCGCTGAAAGAGAAATGACAAAGACGGACTGTTCGACAAAGAGCAGCCCGTCTTTCTATCTTGCAGAACGTGCCGGAAATGCGCCGAATACTCTTGATTTTCTACGATACGGAACGCACTTTCCGTATTATGAAATTATCTTACCGTAATACGGAATCGGCACGCTTGCTGATACACGAAATTTGCGATATTGTAAAACCAGAAACAAGAACATGTGCTCGTAAGCAAACGGCTTACGGCGATCTCCCCCGCCAATATAGCGCGGCCGCTCACAATTCAATGCGGCGCGCGTGACTGCGGAAACGCGCATCAGCCAAGCAAAACGTTCCGCGGATCAAAGCGTAATCCCTCGTATAGGACGGCTTTGAATCGAATCTACCAGGCGGCCCCCTCCATTCAAAGCCATTCTCCCGGCAAACATCGGTTTTCTCAAAACCTCCGCGGGTGCGGAGCATCATGGTATTTCCTCGAAGTTGTATCCGGCAAAATGCATATGTCCACTGGCTCATATAAGGTCCCGCCGCTCCGTACGGGGGCGTTTGGATAGAAGGAAACAGAACAAGGAGGATTTTCAAATGAAAAAGACGATCATTTGGCTGCTCGTAGCGATCATGGTCTTCGCTCTTGTCGGCTGCACCAAGACCGATGCACCCACGGCCGAAGCGCCCGCCGCGGAAGGATCCGCCAAGAACCCGAAGGACATGAAGGTCGTTGCGCTCCTGCCCGGTACCATCACGGATAACGGATGGAACTTCATCTGCTACGACGCGCTCAAGTCCATCTGCAACGAGTACATGGACGGCAAAGAGCCGGAGTACATCGAGAACATCGCGGTTTCCGACATGGCCGGTTACATCCGTCAGTACGGCGAGGACGGCTATGATATGGTCATCATCCACGGCGCACAGTTTGAAGCCGCTGCGGTTGAGAACGCGCCCCTCTATCCGAACACCAAGTTCTGCCTGTCCTACGGCTTCAAGATCGATGGTTCTACGGATCAGAACATCAAAGCGATCGATAATCTCGCATATGTCGGCCCCGTGGGCATGGGCGTTGCGATCGGCGGCATCATGGGCATTCTGACCGAGACCAACAAGGTCGTGTTCCTCGGCGGCATGGACACCCCCGCGATCTCCGACATCACGAGCGGCATCGTTCCGGGCGTCAAGCTGACAAACCCCGATGCAACGGCGACGACCGAGTACCTCGGCACGCTGACCGATCAGGATAAGGCGCGCGAAGCCGCCAAGGCCTATATCGATCAGGGCTACGACGTGGTCTGCGCATCTGCCAACAGCGCGCAGCTCGGCTGCCTCTGGGCTGCTGAAGATGCAGGCGTGTACGCGATCGGCTTCAACAGCGATCAGTATAACATCGCGCCGAACGCGGTCGTTCTGTCCGTCATGCGCAACTACACCATGATCTACAAGGATGTGTTCGACAAGCTGGTTGCCGGTACATGGACCCCGGGCAAGGTCGCATATGAGCTCAACCAGGGCGGCACACTTGTTTCCGATTGGCACGGCTGGGACGAGAAGCTCCCCAAGGAAAAGGTCGACGCGATCAACGAGTTCATCACGAAGCTGTTCAACGGCGATTACGAGGGACAGTATTGATCGTTTCCCAACGATAGGAACGTGTAAACACACGGCGGCTCTGCCCCTGTGCGGGCCGCCGCGTGCTTTCTCCGAACGGACTTGAAAGTTGAGAAAACATGAATAAAAGCGTATCAATCAAAATGAAAGCATCGATGGATAACGTTCTGCGGCAATGTCTCGTCTCCGTGTCCGCGGTCGTGGTCGCCATCCTGCTCGGTATGCTGCTGATCCTGCTGATGGGCAAGAATCCCATTGTAGCGTTCGGCGCATTGATTCAGGGCGCGTTCGGCAGCGCAAACTCCTTTGCCGAAACGCTTGTTAAGGTCACGCCTCTGCTGTTCACCGGCATGAGCTATGCGCTGGCCAATCGCTGCGGTCTGACCAACCTCGGTATGGAGGGTCAGATGTATATGGGCGCTCTGTCCGCGGCGGCAGTCGGCATCTTTGTGGATATCCCGGCCGTCCTTCATATTCCGCTCTGCATCATCGCCGGATTTATCGGCGGCGGACTGTGGGGACTGCTTGCCGGATGGTTGAAAGTGAGATTTGGCGCGTCCGAGATCATCACGACCGTTATGCTCAATACGATCGCCATCTATTTTATTGAGTTCATGGTCACCGATCCCGCGCGCATGATGGAGCCGGGCGGCGTCAGCGGACAGTCCAGTCCGCTGCCTGCCAGCGCAAAGCTCGATATTTTGCTTCCGAATACGCGCGCACACTGGGGAATTGTCCTGGGGCTTATCTGCATCGTTCTGTTCTGGCTGTTCCTCTGGCGCAGCAAGAAGGGCTATGAAGTCCGCGTTTCGGGCTTCAATATGCAGGCGGCTGCATACTCCGGCATCAACACGAGCCGCAATATCCTGCTCGTCATGCTCCTTGCGGGCGGTGTCGCGGGCCTTGCGGGCGCAAGTGAGGTTATGGGCGTGCAGGGACGCCTGTATGCGGGCTTTTCTCCCGGATACGGCTTTGACGGTATCGCCGTCGCGCTCATCGGTATGAACTCGCCGATCGGCATCATTTTCGGCGCGCTGCTGTTCGGCGCATTCCGCGCGGGCGGCAACCGGATGCAGATGAAGGCATATGTCCCCTTCTCGATCGTGAACGTCATCCAGGCGATCGTCATCTTTGCGGTGGTCGCAAGCCAGATGCTGCTTGAGATCTGGGGTGAGCGCCAGCTCAAAAAGCAGCCGAAACAGCAGGAAGCGTGAGGAGGTAGCATATGGCATTTTTAGAATCACTCGGCGGTTATATCAATACCGATATCAGCCTTGCAACACCGATCCTGCTCGCAGGTCTCGGCCTTCTCATCATCAACCGCGCGGGTCTTCTGAACATCGGTGCGGAAGGTACGATGCTGATCGCTACGATCATGGCAGTGTACGGTTCCTACATCAGCGGAAGCGTGTGGGTCGGCCTCATTTTCGCCATGCTTTCCGGCGCGGTCGTCGGCGCGTTGTTTGCACTGCTGACGGTCACGCTGCGCGCGAACCAGACGGTCGTCGGCGCCGCGGTCAACGTTTTAGGTTCCGGCCTGTCGGCGACGCTGTTCCGCATCATGTTCGGCGTCAGCTCCGAGGTCCCCGCGATCGACGTGTTCCGTGTGGCAAAGATCCCCGGACTTTCCGCGATCCCGGTCATCGGCGAGGGGTTTTTCTCTCACATGCCGATGGTGTATATCGCGTTTTTGTTGGTTCCCGTAATCTCCTACTTCCTGTTCAAGACGCAGGCGGGACTCAATCTCCGCTCCGTCGGTGAGAACCCGAAAGTCGCGGATACGCTGGGCATCAACGTGTATCGCACGCAGTACATTGCAGCCATCGTCGGCAGCATGATCATCGCGCTGGGCGGCGCATTCATGTCCACGGGCCTGACCAAGTTTTTCTCAGAGGAAATGGTTTCCGGCCGCGGATACATCGCGCTCGCTGCGGTCGTGTTCGGCCGCTACAAGCCCACCGGGATCATGGGTGCGGCCATGGTGTTCATGGCGGGTATCGTTATTGCGAACATTCTTATGGCGCAGGGCTCCGGTATTCCGTACCAGTTCCTGAACATGATCCCGTATGTGCTCACGGTTATCGCGCTCGCCGCATTTGCGCACAGCGCAGTCGCGCCGGCAGCGCTCGGCAAACCGTATAAGCGTGGTTAAGGGGGTGTTTTGATGGCTACAATTCTTGAAATGCGGCATATCTACAAGCAGTTCCCCGGCGTGCTTGCAAACGCGGACGTTTGCCTTGAAGTCGAGGCGGGCGAAGTACACACGCTGCTCGGCGAAAACGGCGCGGGCAAGAGTACGCTCATGAACGTGCTGTGCGGCCTGTATAAACCGACGTCCGGCGAGATCCTCATCGAGGGCAAACCGGTGAAGTTCAACTCCGCAAAGGACTCCATGGCGATCGGCATCGGCATGGTGCATCAACATTTCATGTTGATCCCGACGATGACCGTCGTTGAGAACTGTCTGATCGGTGCGCACGATGCGGGCGGCATGAAGCTCGACCTCAAAACGGCGGCACAGAAGATCGCAGACCTTGCAAAAGAGTACAACATGGATCTCGATCCGTACAAAAAGATCGGTGATCTTGCGGTCGGCGAGCGGCAGCGCGTCGAGATTATCAAGGCGCTGTTCCGCGGCGCGCGCATCCTGATCCTTGACGAGCCGACGGCCGTTCTGACGCCGCAGGAAACGCACGAGCTGTTCAACATGGTGCATAGCCTGACCGCCAAGGGATTCACGGTGCTGTTCATCAGCCATAAGCTGAACGAGGTCAAGGAGATTTCCAACCGCGTTACCGTTCTGCGCCTTGGCCGCACCTGCGGCACCTATAACATCGAGGACTGCTCGGTGAACGATTTGGCACGGCTGATGGTCGGCCGCGAGGTCAACTTCGGTATTGAGCGAAAGCAGCAGACGCAGGGAGCGCCGGTGCTCCGCATCGAGGATCTGACACTCGGCCAGAAGGATTCCGAGATCAAAGTACTGAACCATGTGAACCTGACCGTTCACGGCGGCGAGATTCTGGGCATTGCGGGCGTTGACGGCAACGGCCAGTCGGAACTGGTCGAGTGCCTGACGGGTCTGCGCCATGCGACGGGCGGCAAAGCGCTGTATAAGGATAAGGACCTGCTCAAGTGCAGCACACGCGAGATCATGAGCCACGGTGTGTCGCATATTCCGCAGGATCGCCAGCGCACGGGTCTTGTTATGCCCATGCCGCTGCGCGAGAACTTTATCCTGCAGGATTATTATACGAAGGACTTCGGAAAAGGCGGCTTCATCGACTGGAAATATGTTGATGCGTATAGCGATAAGCTCATCAAAGATTTCGGCGTCAAAACGCCCGGCCGCTTTGAGCTTGCGCAGAACCTTTCCGGCGGCAATCAGCAGAAGGTGATCGTCGCGCGTGAAATCAGCAGAAAGCCGGAATTGCTGATCGCAATGCATCCGACGCGTGGCCTGGACGTCGGCGCGATCGAGTATATCCACCAGAACATCATGGATCAGCGCGATAACGGCATCGGCGTTCTGCTCGTATCCACCGAGCTGGAAGAGGTTCTGAAGCTCTCCGATCGTGTTGCGGTCATGTACGAAGGCAAGATCATGGGCATCGTCAAGCCGTCCGAGACGACAGTTGAAGAAATGGGACTGATGATGGGCGGCATGCCGCTCGAGAAGATCCGCAGCAGCAGGGAAAGCGCCTGAGCGCTCCGCTTCGATGAGAAAGAACAACCGGAAGCGACCTGTTTTCGGTTGTTTTTGCATATCGAATACGAGAGCAGCAAATTCCGCAATACGGAACGGGTTTTACGCAATGCGGAAAACGAACGCTTGTCCCGCGGCAAAATACACGGTATCCTTAGAAAAGAACAAAGCGATCCATACCTGAAAAAATTTCATACCAATCTGGAGGGAACAACATGCTGCTGATACAAAATGCACGGATCCTCGGACACAATGGCGTTGAAGATATTCTCGTGAGCGACGAGGGCAAGTATCTCAAGATCGAGCCGAAGATCGACGCTGCCGCCTATCCGAATGCGACCGTGATCGACGCCAAAGAGATGATGGCTGCGCCCACCTTTGTCAACACGCATATGCATTTCGACAAAGCGTATACGTCCCTGCGCGGCCGCGAGGACAGCACCGAGACTCTGGAAGACTCCATCCGCATCATGCATGACCGCATCCGCAACTATACCGTAGAGGACGTTCGCGAGCGCGCTGCCCGCGCCATCCGCGAGTGTGTCATGTACGGCACGACGAAGCTCCGCACGAACGTGGACATCAGCAATCTGGACCCGAAGCTCGTAGCGCTGCAGGGCGTTCTCGAAGCCAAGGAGGCCACAAAGGATATCTGTGATCTGCAGGTGATCGCATTCCCGCAGGAGGGTATTTTCTGCAACAAGGGTACCGATAAGCTGATGTATGAAGCCATGGATATGGGCTGTGACATTGCAGGCGGAATGCCCGCCGCAGAGTGGCTGGACGAGCTGAAGCTCCGGCATGTGGATTTCGTGTTCGATATGGCGGAAAAGTATGGCACGCTCATCGACATGCACATCGACCAGTCCAAGGACATGTTTGACCGTTCGCTCGAGTACACCGCGTGGAAAACGCTTGAAAAGGGCTGGGCGGGCCGTGTGACCGGCGGTCATTGCACCTCCATTGCCTATCAGAACCAGTCGCACGCCATCAAGGTCATGAAGCTGATCAAAGAAGCGGGCGTGAATATCTGCACGAACACGCAGGTTCTCGCGATCATGGGTATCGACGCCGAGCCGCGCACCCGCGGTGTAACGCGTATTCGCGAAATGGTCGATATGGGCATCAACATCGCCACCGCACAGGATACCATCTGCGACGGATTCCATCTCTACGGAACGGGCGATCCCCTCGATTACGGCCTCATCGGCGCTTACACCAGCCAGTACAACACGCCCGAGACCGCAAGACTGATGTTCGACATGCTCACGACGCGCTCGATGAAGATCTTTGATCCGGAAGCAAAGTACGGCATTGAAGTCGGTAACGATGCGGATCTGAACATCATCGATGCGGATAATGTGCAGGAAGCGCTGCGTACCCGCGCTTCGCGGCCCTATGTCATTCGGCAGGGCAAGGTCATCGCGTCCTTTGAGAGAAAAGCGACGCTGCTGTAAAATCGGTTGATTCGCGGAGACGCGCCCCCCTGTTCTCTGCGGGATCACAAAACGTCCGGCCATACTTCCCCAATGGCCGGGCGTTTATTTGTTACTTCCGCATATCGCTGCGAAATACGTTCGACGTTCCGCAGAAGCGCTTGTGAAAATACGGGAACTGTGGTAAGCTATAACATAGTTCCATAATGCGGAACATTGGAGGGCGAGGATATGGCAACCAATCAGGTGCAATCATTGCAGCGTGCGATCCAACTGCTTGAAGCAATGGATAGCGCCCGCCGCCCAATGACGCTGCATGAGCTGGCAGAGGAATCCGGACTGGTCAAGAGCACCGTTCACCGTTTGCTTGCGACGCTCCGCGAAGCGGATCTTGTGGAGCAGCTTGCGGACGGCCGATATGCACTCGGGCTGCATCTGTTCGAGATGGGCTGTTCTGCGGGCTATATGCGCGACATCGTGTTCATTGCGCGTCCGTACATGCAGGCGATCTGGCAGCAAACGAACGAGTCGGTCAGTCTGTCGCTTCTGTCGCAGGGCGAGGCGCTGGTGTTGTCCTTTATCGAATCGACGAACACGTTTCGCGTGGTTGCGCGCACCGGCTCGAAGCTGCCCGTTCACTGCACCGTGCAGGGGAAGATCATGCTTGCGCATATGACGCGGGCGGAGGTGAAGCGCATCCTGCGCGAGCACGGGATGCAGGCGTATACGGCCAACACCAAGCGCAGCTTTGAGGAGCTGGAGCCGGAGCTGCAACGGATACGAGAACAGGGGTACGCCGTGGACAACAGCGAATTCCACGCTGGACTCTGCTCCGTGGCGGCGCCGATCTATGATGAGAACGGTAATGTCTGCTATGCATTCTCCATTGTCAGCATGTTTCATCAGCTAAACACGCCGGAGTTTCGCCATGTGCGCAATCTTGCGCTTGTCGCGGCACGCGATATTTCGTTTGCGCTCGGCTATCGCGGCGATGCGTTTGCAGATATCGTGGAGTCCGCGGAGACCTCCGGCCTGCTGGTGCAGAGCGTTTCTCCGGGCAGCCGGAGATCCTAAGCGAGAGGGTTGGGGAAGAGGTCGATACATGCCGGATGCGGGAAAACAAATCGTTTTGCACGCAAGGCAATTGCGCATTCCAAGCCGATAGAATGAGAAACTGCCATAGGAGACGATGCCTATGTTTTGGCGGTTTTGATGCAAGATCAGCGATAGCAGACAGCGGCTGTCCGTCATGTGATATTTGGGGCGGCTTACTGTATCGAATGCCTTGCAGTTGTATTCATCTATATCAGGAAAAGAGCAAAGTAAAAACCGCGCCCGCAAGAATTTGACCATGTGCTTGGTCTTGCGTTTGCCGCGGCGCGCGCTGTTTCGTTTGCGGCGGCAATGCGTTTGCAGGCATCGTGGAGTCCGCGGAGACCTCCGGCCTGCTGGTGCAGAGCACTTTGTCGGGCAGACGGAGAACGCGGACTCCCAAGGAAGCTATTTTCGCCTGCGGATTCGGAATCACAAAACGGACGGTTCACATACGAACCGTCCGTTTTGCGCGAAACGACGGCGAAACCGAAGTATACAGGAAAGGGTGAAAGCCTTCAAAACGGATGCTTATTTGTCTGAAGGGTCAGCATTTTCCTCAAAAGCAGAGGCGGATGCAGCCATCCGTTCCGAAGCTATCGCCCGAGCGCGCGCCAAAGCCGCTCATCCGCGACGCCCGTGCAGGGTTGGCAGCAGATACGTTGAAATCGCAGCACCGCACGGCGCGTCTCCGATTGAAACGTGCCGGTGCAGACGTCGTGATACAGACAGAGACTTTGCAGCAGCGCTTGCAGCCAAAAGACAAATACGCCGCTGTCACCCTCTTGCAGGACGGGACGCGGCAGGCAGTCAATATGGACGCAGTCCGGACACAGCGCCTCCGGCTGTACGCGATAGAACAGGCCGCTTTTGACGGCGCGTGTTCGGAGCGCCTGCTGAATGCGGAAAGGGAGATGCCTGCCAAGATCAAAGGAGACGCCGCTTCCGTGGGGAGACGCTGCGAGCGGATCGGCAAACGCGCGATCGATCCGAAACGGCAGCGTGGCCTCGCGGCTGAAACGATCGAGCGCCTGCAGTGCCGCAGCATCCGTCCAGCCTGTGTCCGCGCGGGAGCGGCGGAAGAATCCGGCTGCGGAAAGACGCGCGTCCGTAAGCCCCGGCAAAGGCGCGTGTTCGTCGAGCGAATATCGTGCGGGGGCTTTGCCCGCAGTGCATACATACAGCGTAACGACCTTGCTTCCCCCCTCGCCCATATCCCGATACTGCTATGATATGTCAACTGGAGGGCGGTGTGTGCGTGCCGCGGCGAAGAAGAAAACGTGCGCCCGCAATGGAAACGGACAAGCCTGCCAGCAGGCGGTAATACAGCGTATATCGGGTGAAATAGGAACAGAGCAGCAAAACGCCGGCTGCGATCAGATATGCGCCGAGGCTTTTTGCGCCGATGGGAAGCTGGCGAAGCCCACGGCGTTTTTCGCGCCGTATCCGCTGCTCCCGTTCGATCGCTGCATAGACCTCTTCCCGGCGCGGATGGAGTGCGGCGTCGCGCATGGCGGTATCGACGAGCGCGGCTTCCCCGATGAGACGCAGACGCTCCGGCATGTGCCGGGCAAGAGTCTCTGCTGTTTTTGTGAACCCGGCGGATGCGCACACGGTCAGCGTCGCGTCCTTTTGTTTTTTGAGCAGCGGCAGCAGTTCGTCCGCACTGACGGGCTCCGCACGTTGGAATACGACGGGCGTCCGTTCGCCGGAAGCCTTTCGACACAGGGAACGGAAACGCCGTCCGTCAAGCAGGCACAGCCGTTCGGAGAGGAGCTTCCGTGAAAGACGATCGGTTTCTCTCGGAATAAACCGGAGCAGCGACGCGCGGCGAACGATCAGCAGGATCACGCCGGCAAACAGCGAGGCAACGATCGCGAGCGGCAGAGCATGTTCCGTTCGAAGCGCTTTGTTTCGGAGGAACAGATACGTCCCGGCAAACAACAGCAGCAAGAGCGCGACAGTATCGAGCACGCGGGCGATCAGCCGTTTGCCGCGCGCCTGCTTTTCACGGAAATAGCGACGGACGATCCGGGACTCCGCCATAAAATGCGCCCCCTTTGTTCAAGTAGTTTTCGGGTTGGCTCTTCATGCGGAGGATTGCCATTTCTTCAAAAAGTATACTATAATAGAATCGAACAATGCGAAGGGAGAATAGCAGGATGCGCATCGGCGTTCTTGGCGGCACATTCAATCCGATCCATTGCGCCCATATTCGGACGGCGCTTGCGGCAAAGTCTGCGCTTTCCCTCGATCGGGTGCTGCTCATGGTCGCAGCGGATCCACCGCACAAGCAGGTCGCGGGTGCGGTGCCTGCACAGGTGCGTCTGCATATGACGGCGCTGGCGGCGGAGGAGTATCAGGGCCTTGAAGCATCGGCGCTGGAGCTGCATCGCGCAGGAAAGAGCTACACGGCGGATACGCTGCTTTCACTGCACAAACAGTATCCGGAGGACGAATTGTTTTTACTCGTGGGCAGCGATATGCTTCGCGACCTGCCGAATTGGTACCATCCCGACTGTATTTGCCGATTGGCCGTGATCGCGGTCGTTCCGCGCGGCGGATGCGATGCGGAGGATGCGGATCGGGCGCAGCTGCTCATGAAAGAGTTCGGCGCGCGGGTCGTTTTTTTGCCGGTCGCTCCGCAGACGCTGTCCTCTACCGAGATCCGCGGCAGACTGTATCGCGGACTGCCAGTGACTGGATTGCTGCCGCCCGCAGTGGAGACAGAACTCTATGAGAGCGGCATTTATTTTCCGGAGCGGATCCACGCCCTGCAGCAGCGCTGCCGCGCGGCGCTCACGGAAAAACGGTATGCGCATACCATGGCGGTCGTGCGGCGCACGGCGGAACTCTGCGCACGACATGGTGCAGAACCGGAGCAGGCGCGGCTTGCGGCGCTGCTGCACGACTGCGCAAAATGTATGCCGGAGGCCGTGCTGCGCGTGTTGTCCGGTGACGATACGGGCATTGCGCCCGTACAGCATGCCTTTGCGGGCGCAGTGCTTGCAAAGACAGAGTACGGCGTTCGTGACGAGACGGTGCTTCGCGCGATCCGGCTGCACAGTACGGGGGATGCGGGGATGACGGCGCTCGATATGTTGGCGTATCTTGCGGATATGACCGAGCATACGCGGAGCTTTCCGGGCGTAGAAATGCTGCGGGACGCGGCGAACGAGAGCCTGACGGGCGGAATGCGCCGGGCGCTGCGCCGAACGGTCAGGTATTTGGAACAGAGAAAGCAGCCGGTACACCCGGCGACATTTCGCGCGATCAAGGCGCTGGAAATCGATGAGGAGGTACGGATTTGAAGGAAACGATCGATGCTCAGGTGAAAGGAATCTTAGAAACGCTGTATGACAAAAAGGCGCTGAACATTCTTGCGATCCCCGTGGGGGATAAAACGGTGCTTGCGGACTGGTTCATTGTCTGCAGCGGCCGTGCGACCCCGCAGGTAAAGGCGCTCTGCGACGAACTGGAGGATAAAGCGGCGGGATTCGGTCTGACGCTCCGGCGCAGAGAGGGTTACGCGGAAGCACGCTGGATCGTTTTGGATTACGGCGATATCCTTGTACATATTTTCCACCCCGAGGAGCGGCAGTATTACAATATGGAGCATCTCTGGGATACGGACAACGGAACAATCCGATATTCTGAGCAGCGCGACGCCGAACTGCGCTGAAACAGAACGGACGAAAATGGAAGAGGGCAAGCCCGGTCATTGCCGCACTGAGAAAGCTATGCGGCGGCCGCGCCATGCGTATTAGAATACGCTTGCCACGGCGAACAGGCAGGTTTTGCAGGTTTTGGGGACGGGCGGCCGGATGGGATAATGAGACGCGGGCGGTTTGGGCAGACTGCGGACGGAATGGGAGACGGAGATGGAACGATCGTGGCAGGGCATCATCGTGCTGGATCTGCACGGGAAAAACGCCTATCAGGCGCGCATCGCAGTTGATGCAGCGCTTCGGAGAGCCGACCGCGGCGTGTACCGTCTGCGTGTGATCCATGGCCACAACCGCGGTACCGTTCTGCGCGATCTGCTATCGACATACGCCGCACACGAGAAGGTGCTGCGGGTCGCGCAATACAACGCGGGAACGACAGATCTGATCCTGCGTGAAATGTAACGCGCGAACGGAAAGGGGGGGACTGTACCGGCGAATGATAGTACATCCCATCGGCGATACGAACATTATGACAAATTCATATCGCCCTGCAAATCAGAGTCAAACAGAATAATTGTGATTCCAACCGATATATAAATCATGAATTGGTTGTATTGTGATCATATAAAATACAAAAGTGATGCAACAAAATCGAGCTTAAAACAAATGAGCTTTTGTCAGATGTAATCATTGACGAAGGAGGACTACGTTGTGTTTGAGATAATTGACTCAAAATACACACGAGACAGATATAAGGAAATAGGTTTTCAACTAACAGATTTTCAGAAAGCTACGTTGATTTGGAACAAGCCAAAGATCACTCAACAAGAGCGGCTTTCCGCACTGAAAAACTTGGCGATAAATACCGCTGATAGTGATCTTAGATTTCAAATCGGCGAGCGAATCGCATATGAAGAAAAGGTTATGAAACAATTTAAAGCTGCCCTATACGGTGAAATGCTATATGTAGTATTCGATTCCGATGACAATGGGGCCTGCGGTTATTTTGGGAAATACGGAACGGCTTTAATCTATGCGCAAAACTACATAAACAAAGAAAAAACTCGTTGTGTAATTGAAAAACATCAAATTATCAACGGAAACATCATTCCGAAAGTAAAAACGAGCTGTCGCTTAAATCCAGATCTTTTCACTGAAAAGCAAGACGAATTGGTTGAGTATAGCGGAGATGCGGTTGCTTGTTTATATTTGGATGGAAATGCAAACATTACGAATTTGTGGTCGAATGAATTAGATGAAAAAGAAAACAAGACGGTTGATGAATTCCGTCGTGACCGCTTTGAATATCAGTTTTTAGCACTGCCGTATATTCACCACGAAGGGCTCCCTGTGCGCTACATTCCTACGGGAGAGTATGGAATAATTGAGACTTCTGCGGATGAATGGAACCGCTTTTTAGACAGAGTTAATAACGGTCTCTTTGCGGACTATTCTGATAGTGTACTCAGTGTGTATTTTTTGACGGAAAAAGGCTACTGGTCACATCAACATTGCAATCCGATATATCTTGAAGTAGAAATGCCGGAAATGGATAGTAACAATGAAAAGCAGTATGCATTTTATCGTGCAATGGATGCAATGAGCGGCTATATAGATGGACATAAAAATGAAGCACAAGAAAACCTTGTACTTAGAACAGCGCTGGAATATGCGGATATATGCGAAAAAACAACCTTAGCTACAACCTTAGCTGAAAATAGTGCTAAAAATGCTAAAAGCATTAGCGATATTTTATGGTGATGCTTTAAACTGAATGTTGAGGTGTTTCCATGACATTGTATGAATTATTAAACAAAGTATCTTTTATCTTAGCTAAAAACAACGCTGAGAAATTATTTGAATATACAATTCATTCAATGGATTATAATGGGTTTATTTGCGTTCGAGGTATTGTTACTGGGCGAAAACCTTATCTGATTTTGAATGTGGCGATAAAGGATTGATATCCTTGCCTGTATCTCGGCGTACAATGCAACTCGGACGGCTCACATACGAACCGTCCGAGTTTTGTTTCAAATGAATGCGTGGGAGATAGTCGATCGACCTCGGAAGAAACGTTCCTTGACCGTCCGCTGCGCTCGTGTTCAACGACCGCCGCGCACAGTATGGCGGGAACGGTCAGTGCGCAGGAGAAGGCGCAGGCGCGGAATAGGTCGTCAGCGATTCCGCAGGGATATGCTCGAACATGTCGTTGATTCCCGAGTCCGGGCCGACGGCGCTGTAGTACAAGACATACTCGGCAATGCTCCAGCGCCCGGTGTCCTCCACTTCAAACCAGAGCCGCTTGCGTTCCGAGACATGCTGCTCCCAGCCGAGTTGTGCGACGTCCTTTGCACTCAGGCCGGAGAAAAACGGGATGGGCGCGCGTGTGTCCAGCGTGAGCGGCTGTTCGGCATAGAGATGAATATAGAGCTTTTTGACCTGCCATGCGCCATAGTCTGCCGCGGAGTCGGGATCGTAGGATGGATCCGCAGCAAGCGGAAGGGCTGCTGCGACGACCGCCGCCGTGGCCTTATGCAGAGGCTGACCGTATTCGCCGTTAAAATCATGCGTGACGACGACCTCCGGCTTGACGCGGCGCAGCATTCGTACCACGCCGGTGAGAACTTCGTCGTAATCCCAATGCTTCCAGATCTTGTTTTCATCCGGCCGCCCGTCCAAAAACCAGCAAAACAGCGGCATGCAGCGGATTCCCGCAGTCCAGCAGCCGTTGAGCGCCTCTGTGTAACGGCGGCGGGTCTTGCAGGTCATGAACAGCGTTGTGCCGGTCAATCCGTCCCTGCCGCAGTAGATGGGCGCGACTGCGCCGAGAAACAGCTGGTCGTCATCCGGATGTGCGGATATGACAAGAAAATCGAGCTTATCCGGCGTCGGCGACCAATCGTGCAGGAAGGCAGGCAGCGCGCCGTGGCTAAAGATCATACAGTCGGAGATATGGTATGCTTCGGTCGCGACGATCTCGACCCGAACGGCTTCCGGAAGCAGCGGAAGCCATTGCACGAGCAGCGCAGGATCCGGCGTATCGGTCTGAAGCAGCGCTCCAGAGGCATCGTACTGCAAGACTTCATATGCCGTTGGACGGGTGAAGAAGGAAAGGTACAGCGCCGCGGCGCCGAGGTCGGGGGCAAAGGAGATTGCGATACGCGCACCCGCGCGGACGCGCAGGTTCGAGGTGTATTTATCGTCATAGAGATTGTGCGCTGCGAAGCCGCGTTTCGGAAGAGAATACACGCATTCCGAAGAAACGGAGACGGCTTCGGCAGACGCAGCGGGGGGAGCGGCATCGGACGCTTCACGGTCGCTTGCGGCGGTGGACGGCGTATCCGGAAGGTCTGGGTGATCCGCCCTTGCGGAGGAGAGATCTGTCAAAAGAACGGCACAGCACAACAGCAGCAAAACGACACGGCGCAGCATCAAATCGTGGCCTCCAATCCTACGCGGAAAACAGCCGCAGCGCGCTGTAAAGCACTGCGCCGCCATTGTTCCGCAAAACTGTTCCTCAGAAATCGATATGATACCATATGTTAGCAGTTACAAATACACTTGTCAAATGGCCGGACAGGGCGACACCGCCGCAGACAAGGGTGCGAAGACTGTGGCCGCGCGCATTTGTACGGAGCAGCCTGCCATATGTTTTGCGGGGTTCTTCACAAAGGATACACAGGAAAACAAAGGGGATCTCCAAATCATGCTGTATTATAGGTCTGGAAGGAAACGACAGGAGGTTTGAGACGCTATGAAAGAAAGAAAATTGCGTTTGATCGTTATGTGTGCGGTATTTGCAATATGGACGCTGCTGCTGGCGGCATGCGGTAACGGCAATACGGCGCAGACTGCGGACAACGTGGAGCGTGTGCAGCAAACCGGCAGGATCCTGCACATCGATATTGACGCCGGGCAAATCACGATCGAGACGATGACCGCGTCCACCGCAGGCACTGAAGGACAGCCGCCGGAAAAGCCGGAGGGGAGCACGGAGATGCAGCAGCCGCCGGAAAAGCCGGAGGGGAGCGCGGAGATGCAGCAGCCGCCGGAAGCGCCCGAGAACGGGAAAGCGCCGAACGCCGGGAATGGTACGGTATATACGGTGACGAGTCAAACCGGCATTCTCGATGCGGACGGAAATTCTGCTGCGCTGTCTGCCCTGCAGGAATTCTCCGTCGTTACATTCACGGCAGACGGCGATACGCTGCTGGCGGTTAGCGATCACGGCAGACATGCAGAACGGCATGGCCGGACCGGGGGGCATGGAAAAAATGAGCGGATCGGGCGGCACAGATTCCGCCCCGACGGAATATGCCGCGGAGAACCATTATACAGAGGATGCCTCGGAGACGTCCGTGACGCAGATGTCGGTCGGAACCGACGAGTGCATCGCTTGGGTGTCGAATGGCGCAGCGGTCACATTGCGCGGTATTACGGCTGACAGGACCTCCGTCGATAGTACAGGCGGTGACAACGCGAGTTTTTGCGGCATAGGGGCTGCCTATCTCGTTACGGATGGGACGCTGAACCTGTCCGGCAGCGCCGTCACCACGGATTCCGCTGGCGGTGCGGGCGTTTTTGCATATGGCGGCGGGGTCGCGAACGTAGCCGATACGGTCATCATTACGAAGCAGGACACGTCCGGCGGCATCCACGTTGCGGGAGGCGGCACGCTGCACGCGAAAAACCTGACGGTCGAGACCTACGGCGCTTCTTCCGCGGCGATCCGCAGCGATCGCGGCTCCGGTACCATGACAGTGGACGGCGGCACATATACGTCCAATGGGACAGGCTCTCCGGCTGTGTATTCCACGGCGGACATTACAGTCTCCAACGCAGTGCTCCTTGCAAACGGGTCGGAAGCGGTGTGCATCGAGGGCAAGAATTCTCTGAAGCTGTCGAATTGTGACGTGACATCTTCCATGCCGGATAACGACCAGAACGATTGCAAGTGGTCCGTTATTCTGTATCAAAGCATGTCCGGAGACGCGGAGATCGGCAGCGGCAGCTTTGAAATGTCGGGCGGCAGCTTGACGAGCATGGCGGGAGGACTATTCTATACCACCAATACCTCCAGTTCCTTTACGCTGCGATCCGTAGAGATCAAAACTGCGGGTACACCGGATTTCTTTCTGAAATGCACGGGTAACAGCAACAAACGCGGCTGGGGGCAGGCGGGCGGCAACGGCGCAAACTGCGTGTTTACCGCGATCGGGCAGCAAATGACGGGAGATATTCTCTGGGACAGCATCAGTACGCTGGAACTGAACATGACGGAGAACAGTACGCTCATGGGAGCGATCGTTGACGATGAATCGAATGCTGGGGACGGCGGGAACGGGTATGCGAACGTGACGGTCGACGCGACGTCCAAGTGGGTCGTGACCGGGGACAGCATTGTGACTGTTCTGAACAATTCCGGTACACTGATCGACGCAGAAGGAAGAACGGTCTCCGTTGTAGGACTTGACGGAGTCGTTTATGTGCAGGGCGACAGCATTTATACGGTCACGGTACAGACATATCACGGCTGAAACGGCCGATCGTTCGAAAGGCGTGGTGTGGGCATACCGCAGGCCGTCAGCACGGAAACCCGTGCTGACGGCCTTTTTTGCGCTTGTAAAGTGGAAACGCCGCCCTGAGCGGACAGCGTCTCGGTCAAATGAAAACCAAAGTAATGTGGGGCGTCTGCTCCAACGCCGATACAATATCGGAGCAGCCGGAGGCTGTCCCTGGGAAAAACCAGAGAATGCAGAACGCGGCGCCGCCATGCTTTCACATGCGTCCGGCGGGCAAAAGAGACATATGCCGGCAGCTTGCGTGGAACAAGCGTTATTGTTCGCCGGATCCGTCCAGCTTTGCGCCGCAGGATTTGCGAATGCAGAGCTGCGGCTGAAGGACGACCTCCTGCGGCTGCCGGTCGGCGTCTGCGGGAGAATCGATGAGATCGAGCAGCATATGTGCAGCGATCGAGCCGAGCTGCTGAATGGGCTGCCGGATGGTCGTAAGCTCCGGCTCGGACAGCATGGCGACGGGGGAATCGGTAAAGCCCACGATGGCGATTTGCTCGGGAACCGGGACGCCGAGATCCCTGGCCGCACGGAGCGCGCCGAAGGCCATTTCG
>ERZ1026844.1019-NODE-1019-length-18158-cov-8.949953_pt1 | contig 18158 bp, 20 predicted proteins | sample MGYA00380152_ERZ1026844 | MGnify/ENA primary metagenome ERZ1026844 (study PRJEB33269, sample SAMEA4719788) | human gut metagenome | biome: human-associated habitat; feature: organic feature; material: feces | place: Cameroon | collected 2013-10 ... | reverse complement strand
CCGCGGCAGATGGAACGCGAAAATGAGATGATCGTTATTTCACATCGCCTTTTGGGGTCAGGGCTAGGGGAATGCTGATCAGATCTGGCAATGATGGGATCCGTGTTTCCTTGGCCCGTGGGCATGCTGTCTTTTGATTGCGTTTGAAAGTTTCGCTTGAATGAGAAATGCGAAATGGTGGTGCGGTGCATAAGCATATAGGAGCGCCGCAGAGTATAGATCGTGGCAATGCCCCAAAGCAGCATTACAGTCACCAGTCACTAGCCACCAGAGTCTCATCTCAATTTATTTCCTAAACGCATTCATGAATTTCTCATTGACATGCATGACAAATGGTGCTATCATGTACTTAACCGAATAAGAAAAGGTAAGTGCCTTAAAGGCTTAATAGGGAAGACCGGTGAAATGCCGGCACGGTCCCGCCACTGTAATGCAGAGCGAATCCATAATGTCACTGAGAGATCGGGAAGACGGATAAGCGAGGAAGCAGAGTCAGGAGAACTGCTTATCTTGGATCACCGTTATGACCCACGAGCGATGGGAAGGGGATGTCTTTATAGATGTCTCTTTGCGTTCGTGCAAAGAGGTTTTTTAATGGGGATTTCGGTACTTGAATAACTTCATAAGAAAACAGGTGCCCTGTAGGGCTTAATAGGGAAGACCGGTGAAAGACCGGCACGGTCCCGCCACTGTAATGCAGAGCGAATCCAACGAAGTCACTGATTTGAGGAGATCGGGAAGGCTGGAGGAGCGAGGAAGCAGAGTCAGGAGAACTGCCTGTTTTGTACAACCGTTTGACCTACGAGCGATAGGAAGGTGTGCTTGACTGCAAGTCCTTTTGACGTGCATATTCCACCCTTTTTCTATCCAAAAGGGTGGATTTTTTGATTTCCTTCTGCGTCATGATGAGGATCAATGAAGCAGAGCCCCTTTTGCTGAGGATGGTGACAGGGAACACTATTCTCCGAGTAGGTCGACGGAACTTCTCGTCTTTTCGCAAAGGCTGATGTCACTAAAGGTCTTCCGAGCTTATCCGGAATCCGGTCTTGATGGTTCGGAGCATCCCTGTATGTGGATATCAGCGATACTATCGATGTAATGCCTTCGGGCTTTACATATACCTGTGGGGATTTTTCTCCATGGTTCATCTCCTTTCCGGTGATGGTCATAAAGAAATTTCATTTCTTTTGGGAAAATGATCATCACCACCCCTTCTACGAATACTTCTTCGGAAGTGACTATATATGATGTATTCCTCAGTATCTGAGGTTTACATATACCTGTGGGGTTTTCGTTCCCCATGGTTCATCTCCCTTCAGCGATGGTTTCAACAGGGAAATGGAATCATCGCCCCCTTTTACAGATCCTTCCCTTAGGGAAGTTCCTATAGGAGGATATTTCCTCCACTCTTGGCCGGCCTATCCGGCTGACTCGACCTCCTTGGGACGTTATCGTCCTTCTGTCAGGATGGCATCAGGGAATGCCATCCTGGCTCCCTCTCTTTGGTAATAACTTTCTACGAAAGCTATTATACAGGTTCTCATTACGGAGCCCAACCAGCTCCAACCCCTTTGGAAGCGGCGCATGTCGCTTCTCTTTTTTTATGCCAGATGCTATAGGCGACGCTCATGTAGTGTGGCTCCTCTCAAAATGAGAAAATGGCGGTGCGGCGCTGAATACATAAAGCGCCGCGAGTTTCTATATCATGCAGTTATCCCGGTTCCGTCTTATGCCGGTATTCGGACTGAACTGCATCCTATAAAAAATTCGCGGCGCTCTATATGTTTGCGCCGCACCACCACTTCTCACTCCTCACTAAAAAAAGCAGCCCGGGGCTGCTTTTTCAAATCCATCCAAACCGCCTGCATGCTTCATAGATGCCGTCTTCATCGGCCCGGCTGGTGATGTACTTGGCTTTTTCCTTGAGCTGTGGCTTGGCATTTCCCATGGCGATGGAGAACCATTCGGGGCGGAACATGGTGCGGTCATTCATGCCGTCGCCAAAGACGATGATGTCTTCATCCGGAATGGCGAAGCGGCGCTGAAGCTCTTTGATGCCGTGCTCCTTATGGATAGGCTCGATGAGCATGGTGTCCGCACGGAACCAGACGTGAGGGAGTGGGCCTAAGGGGATCTCTGCTTCCTCCTGCCTGCTGCAGGCGATGAAGATCTTGTGGATGACGGAGGCGGTGTGAAAATCAAAAGCGGGATCCACTTCCGTCTTGTAGTAGCGGTCTTTCACCTTCGCAAGGTAGCTGTCCGTAGTTGTGATGCGGTATTTCTCATTTCTGATCGCAAGCGCCCAGGGATGCTTCTCGCCGTCGATGGCAGAGAGCATCGCGAAGCAGTCTTCAAGCGCAAGACCTTCATCATAAAGGATCTTGCCGTCTATGGTGACCGCATTTCCTCCATCGGAGACAGCGGCTGTGATGCCAAGGTCACACGCGACCTGCCAGGCATCTGCCTGAATGCGTCCGGTCGCAAGCGAGACGAAGTGCCCTGCCTTTTGGAGGCGTCGGATGGCTTCTCTTGTGCTGTCGGGATAGTCGGCAGTAAGCGGCGTGGTCAGCGTGCCGTCGATATCAAAGAAAAAGTATTTCTTCATAGGGCCTCCTTGGAGAATCATTTTCTTTCATTATACTACATGTTTCCTGTTCCCCAGCCAGATCCCGAAAAGGATCATGACGATGCCGATGATCTGCGGGAAGGAGATCGATTCGCCGAGAAGCAGGAAGGAGAAGAAGAGGGCGGCGGGGAGCTCGCTGGCAGCGAGAAGACTGCCGAGGCCGGGGGAGATGTGCGGCATCCCGCTGCTAAAGAGGAGCGGCGGGAGGAAGACACCGAAGAGGGTGAGGGGAATTCCGTAGGGAAGGATAGAGGCAAAATGCGCGGGCGATACCGGCAGGTCTGGCGGCAGAAAGAGGAGAACCATCACGAGCGCGCCGCTTACCATGAGGGCGCTTTTGGTGATGGGATGGATGCCTCGCCCGATGCGGTTCATGCAGAGAAGGCCGGTGGTGTAGGAAATCGCGGCAGCAAATCCCCAAAGCATGCCGATGGAGAGGGGAAAGGCGGCAGCGATTCCGATCACGCCCGCACCCAGTACAGTGCCTGCGAGGACGATCGCGATGGAAAGGAGACGGAGGCGGGTGGGCTTCTCCCGTCGGATCACGCACTCGGCGAGCGTGCCGAGCCAGATGGACTGGAAAAGGAAGATGACGGCGAGCGAAGCGGGCAGGGTCTCCAGCGCGTGGTTGTAGAGCATGGTGGTGCCTGAGAGCGGAATACCGGTCAGGAGAAAGGCCAGTGCGGTCTTTTTCGCGGGGAATCTTCGCACGCGGAGAAGCCAAATGGTCCAGAGCAGAAGAAATCCAAGAAAATACTGAATGGAAGAGACGTCATTGATAGAAAAGCCCGACCGATAGGAGAGCTTGACGAGTGTGGAAATGATACCATAGGAAGCGCCGCCGGCCAAAACGAGTGCGGCATAAAATGTTTGTGACATAGATGATTGACTCCTTTTGCATGTCCCTATTATAGCATGAGAGAAGGGGGCTGGGGGCCGGGGAAACACGGCGTCCCCGCTGGCGGCATCTTCTGCGCTTCCCCTCTTCACATAGCCGTTCCCGCAAATGGAAAAAGCCGGAGTCTTTCCATTGTCGACTATAGCAATAAAAATAAATTGACAATATATATATCTATCTATACAATATAAATTGACTATGAAGAACCATATTTGTTATTATTAAGTATCATTGTTATCCCGGTTAGCAGCAGGTGGCGGGGAGGATCTCTGTCCGCTTCCTGTTTTACTCTAAGGAAAGAGGACATATGGAAGAAAATATGACACAGGATGGGAAAGAGATCCTCTTCGACATCCGTCATTTGACACATACCTTCGAGACGGAGGACGGGAAGACATTCGACGCGTTGTCGGATGTGACCTGCACGATCCCGAAGGGATCCTTCACCGCCATCATTGGCACAAATGGGAGCGGCAAGTCTACACTGGCCAGGCATCTCAATGCCCTGTATCTTCCGACGGCGGGCGAGGTCATCGTAGAAGGCATGAAGACCAGCGACATGGAGCATATCTGGGACATCCGGCAAAAGGTCGGCATGGTCTTTCAGAATCCGGATAACCAGCTGGTCGCGGCCATCGTCGAAGAAGACGTCGCCTTTGGCCCGGAAAACCTGGGTGTACCCGCAGAAGAAATCCGAAAGCGCGTGGACTATGCGCTGGAAAAAGTCGGCATGAGCGCCTACCGCACGCATTCACCGGCGATGCTCTCCGGCGGACAGAAGCAGAGGATCGCCATCGCCGGCGTACTCGCGATGCATCCGGACTGCATCGTCCTGGACGAACCGACGGCGATGCTCGACCCTCTGGGACGCAAGGAAGTCATGGATACCATCCATGAGCTGAACCGCTCGGAAGGGATCACCATTGTGCTGATCACCCATTTCATGGAGGAAGCCGTGACGGCGGATCATGTACTGGTCGTCGACCGCACGAAGCTCCAGATGCAGGGGACAGCACGCGAAGTCTTCTCGCAGGCAGACAAGCTGACGGCCATGGGGCTCGATGTCCCGGTCGCTGCCGACCTTGCCCATGGGCTTCGGAAAAAAGGCTATGAGATTCCTGAAGATTGCATGACAGATGAGGAGCTGGGAGAAGCACTATGTCCATACGCGTCGAACATATAAGTTATATTTATGGCAAGGGTTCGCCATTTGAAAAGACGGCCCTGGATGATGTCGATCTCACCATCGAAAAAGGAGAATTTATCGGCATTATCGGTCATACAGGGAGCGGGAAATCGACACTCATCCAGCACCTGAATGGACTCATCCATCCGACCTGCGGCAAAGTCACCATCGATGGTGTTGACCTTGCCGAGAAATCCAAAGCCGCCGTCGCCAAGCGCCACTCGGTCGGCATGGTTTTCCAGTACCCGGAGCACCAGCTTTTCGAAGAAACCGTCGCCAAAGACATCGCCTTCGGGCCGATGAATCTGGGGTGTGATGAAGAAGAGGCCGGAAAGCGCGTGAAAAGCGCTATGAAATTTGCCGGTCTTGACTACGACACCTTCGCAGGCCGCTCGCCCTTCCGCCTCTCCGGCGGGCAGCAGCGCCGCGTCGCCATTGCCGGCGTCATCGCGATGCACCCGGATTTCCTTATCCTGGACGAACCATCGGCAGGCCTTGACCCCATCGGGCGGCGGGAAATTTTCTCCCGCATCCAGAGCTGGTACAAGAAAGGCGTATTCTCCGTCATCCTCGTCTCGCATAATATGGATGACATCGCACGCCTCGCGACCCGCCTTCTCGTCATGCACAAAGGCCGCCTTGTGCTGGACGGCGAACCGATGGATATCTTCCTCCACCACAGAGAAGAACTGCAGGCCTGCGGCGTCGATGCTCCGCCCCTCACGCAGACCCTCCTCTACCTGAAAGAGAAGGGCATCCCCGTGCCGGAAGAGGCAAAAACGACCGAAGAAGCCGTAGAAAAAATGGCAAAGATGCTGGGAGGTAAGACACATGCTCACTGATATGACCCTCGGCCAGTACTATCCCGGCCATTCGTACCTGCACCAGATGGATCCCCGTGCGAAGATCCTCTGTACCATGATCTTCATCGTCGCGATTTTCCTCGCGAACAACCTGTATTCCTACATAGTCGTCGCCGGCTTCACCTTCCTTGCTATCGCCCTCTCCGGCGTACCTGCGAAAATGATCTGGAAGGCCATCAAGCCCCTCTGGGTGATCCTTGTTTTCACCATGCTCATCCACATACTCACCACCCCGGGGACGGAAATCTTTTCGTGGAAATTCATCCACATCAGCGAAGAAGGCATCAGGAACGGCATCGTCATGACACTGCGCCTCGTCTTCCTCATCGCCTTCTCCTCGCTGCTCACCTATACCACGAGCCCGATCGTCCTGACCGACGGCATCGAAGACCTCCTGATGCCATTCCGTCGCTTCGGGGTTCCCGCGCACGAGCTCGCCATGATGATGACCATCGCGCTTCGTTTCATCCCGACACTTTTGGAAGAAACTGACCGCATCATGAAAGCCCAGTCCTCCCGAGGTGCTGACTTTGTGAACGGCAATCTCTGGCAGCGTGCCAAGAACATGATCCCGCTCCTTGTCCCGCTCTTCATCTCCGCCTTCCGCCGCGCCGACGACCTCGCGACCGCCATGGAAGCCCGCTGCTATCGCGGCGGCGAAGGACGTACCAAGATGCACCAGCTCTCCTATACATGGCGGGATAGGAATGCCTTCATCGCCATTGCCCTCGTGACCGGCGCCCTCATCGCGCTGTATGTAGTCATGAGATAGAATGGGGCGTGGGGTTAGCCACATGGAATCCTGAAGTTTGAAAGCGGGGATGAGTAGCTAGGAATTAGAAATGAGCGGTGATCGAAATAGCGAAATTGGTACGCTGACCGTTCTGCAAGGAAGATCTCTCGGCTACGCTCGAGATGACGGCGCGAAGCGCTATCAAAATTTCGCGGCGCTTCTGATTTTTATGCGCTACACCATCCCCGCCCTACCTATAGAACCTGCTGAACCTCTTTCAAACGCAATTAAGGGGAACTCCTAATCCCTAATCCCCAGTCACTAGCCACTAGGCACTATTTTTCCCGAAGGACTATCCCATGCGAAATATCTGGATCACCGTTTCCTACGAAGGAACAAACTATGCCGGCTTCCAGCGCCAGCCCACCCGCATGACCGTGCAGGAAATGCTTGAGAATACACTCCTTCAGCTGACGGGAAAGAAGACAACCATTTACTTCGTCGCCCGCACCGATGCCGGCGTCCATGCCTATGGGCAGGAGTGTACCTTCTACACCGAGTCCCGCATCCCGGGGGATCGATTTGTCCACGCCATGAATGCCCTCCTTCCGCGTGATATCCGCGTCCGCCAAAGCCGGGAGATGGACGAAGACTTCTCCGTCCGCCGCCGCAACTTCGGCAAGACCTACGGCTACCTATTGACCGAGAGCCGCGAAGCCTCGCCCTTCCTCGTGCGCACCATCTGGCGCACTGGGAAGCAGCTCGACCTTGCGAAAATGGAAGCGGCCGCCAAAGTCTTAGAAGGTCGCCACGACTTTACTTCTTTCCGTGGGAACAACGCCGTCCCCTCCGATCCCGTGCGGCTTGTCCATGAGATCCGCCTTCGGAAAGTGGGGCCCCTCATCTGGATCTACGTCACCGGAGAAGGCTTTCTCTACCACATGGTCAGAAACATCGCCGGCGCTCTCGTTGATGCCGGGAGCAGCGTCCTCACTCCGGATGATCTCAAACGGATTTTGGAAGCCCGCGACCGACGAGAGCTCGGTCTCACCGCTCCGGCGGAAGGTCTTGCCCTTCTCAAAGTCTATTTCCAGCCGATCACGAAAGAAGCGATCGATGAGACATTGCAAGAGCCCCTCTATCCATGGTGCGGCGCATAGAAAAAAGAGCGTGATGCAAAAGCATCACGCCCTTTTTGTATGAGTGCTTCCTTAGCCGTTAGAAGATCAGACAAAGGCACTGTGCTGATCGAAGTCCTTCTGCCGCTCTGTGAATGAAATTGGCATGATGGTGATCTCCTGTTTAAGCTAATTATGCTCCAAATCCACGCTTAAAAGCCAAGGGGCTGGCTTGGATCTCTGGGATCATTATAGAGTTAAAAATCTGCCCAAATCATGTGAAACCACCTTTTGCTATAAAGGAAAGGTGCTCATAAGGCTTTCCCAATACTCATTGTTAGTGCTAGAATGAGTAATCAAGAGGAAAAAAGAAAAGACCTACATGTAGGAGAGGGAACCTATATGAAAAATAGATGGATAATTATACCAATCACGCTTTTATGCCTTGGTACGCAAGCATATGTAGATGCTGCAGATGTATCACAACCTTTTGCACACTAGGAATTGCAAAATCAAGCGAAAGAAATAGCCAAGTAGAAAAATCCACACTTAGAGAAAAGCTTATAGTTCTCTTGCAGAAGGAATAACACTTAGATCTCTTATTGAACTAGGAGAAATGACTAAAACCGAGTATCCAGAATTAGCTGAAGAGGTAGAAAAAACTACAAGGAATAAAATTTATAAAGAAACTTGGATCAGCTAAAACGCTTGCTACGGGGATTGTAACCTTACATTTATTAGATGTAGACTACAAAAAAGAAAATGCACCTAAGAGTGATGAAGACTTTGACAAATGGTTAGATAATAGAGTGTTAGATTAGAAAGATGCTTTTGGAGAATATAGAAATGTATTTGGGCTGGAAGTTATTATTAATTGCAGGGATAATATTAGTGATAGCAGAATTGCTTCAATGTGATTTATTATATGTTTTTTCTATATTATTTTCTGCGATAGCACTATTTCCTAAAAGATAAATAAGTCGAGTTCATATACTGGACATGTTCACGGAGGAAACAAATGATAAAGAATTTGCCTCGAAAAAAAATAGGTTTTGGATTGATTCTGCTCATAATAGGATATCATGTTATATTTGGTGGAGCACGGATACTTATAGATTTTAAATATCCTAGTGGTTCATGCGACAATACAGTAGTAGCATTTGGGGAAAATCTGAGAAGTGTAATATTTTCAATACCACAAGGGAGCAATAAATGGGTATTAGAAGATACACAACCAGAAATACAACAGCCGGATGTATCTGGTTTTAGATTAACAAGGCTTGATGAGAATGTATATGACTATGAAGTTGAAATGGGATGGTTTTATCAGTATAAGATGTTTTATGTATATGGTCGAAATGGTTTTTGGGTAATTCAAGCAGATCCGTTTCATATCAAGCTGTTACGAAATCAAAATATGCCTTCTAAGGATGCACGGGAATTGGATGAGACGATTGCGAAGTATAATGCCTATGGGAACCAGTTTACCGTAGTCAAGGATGAGTCCGACTTAACGGTAGAAGAACAAAATGCATATGCACACTTAAAGGGAAAGGCACAACCTAGGATTGAGGAGTTAAAAGAGCAAGGGTTGTATCCGTAACGGATAGTCTCGAGGCCAGGAAAGACATGACGGAGAACAGCGACAATTACATCCGTACCTATAGAAAAACAGAGACGGCAAACACACTCGCAGCCGGGAAAACCATCACCCTCGCGGCGGGTGAGAATTTGAGTGCCAGAAATACGACGGTACTTTCAGAAAACGGTCAAATAACGGCTGCCGCCAAGGGTGACGTGAACCTGGAAAACGGCTATAATGAGTCCAGGGACGACTACAGTCTGAAATATAAGGAGCGTGGTCTCCTCTCGAGCAAGACCACAACGATAATACAAACTAATGAATACGAAACCTGATAAGGAAAAATACAGGGAGAAGCAATTGAATGACCTTAAAGAAAGCGCTAAATGATTATGATTGAAATATTTTGGATCAAACTGTTGATTTTTATAGGAGTTTGTCAATTTGTCTGGAAATGGTTAAAAAATTTTCCTAAAGAATACTCAAGCCAAACATACTTTTCTATGAAATATATCTTTTTCTATTTAGGATATACACTTACATTACTCTTTTTAATTTGCATTGATAAGATTTCTTTAGCTTTACAGGCAAATGAACTTAAATTATTTATAGGTAATAGCTTATTAACTGGGATATTTGCTATTGGCATATTAATAATAAAGAAAGAAAAGGCGGAATTGGATTTTAGGTATAAACAGAAACCGTTTGATAATGCGTACAATACAATTATAAAGAAACAACATTTTCTAATCATTATCGAAATATTAATGATTTTGGTTGCTACTTTTCTATATACAGCTCTATAAAATTCTTTATTTTTGTAAGCCGGAAGAAACATAACCATGACAGACACCCTCCGCCATGGAAAGAACCAGGATGTGCTGCATACCACCGCCGGCATCGCCGTCAAGGGCAAGGACGGCCTTCTCCTCATAGAAGAGAGGTTTGTGATAACCATAAACGGTACAATTCTTTTGAAAATGGATTGCGGGCAGATGGCTATGATACATTGCCAATAGCTGTTGGAATTGTAACATATTCTATTTTAGCAACACGAGGTTCTTATATTCAGTTTATAGGCGTAGGAATGACAGGTACAGCAACAACTTGGTATGCTAAAAATAAGAAAGAAACACTATCTAAAAATGCGCCAAATGTGGATAATCAAGAAAATAGAGGTGAGTAATTATGTTTTTTCACTCGCTGTTATTTGATGCGTTATTGCTAATTTCTTCTGTGCTTTTTGCCAAACATTATCTTTTCAAGAAAGATTTAACTGATAATGATATCCTTCTTATAAATTATTCCTCTAATTGGATTAGAATAGTAATAGTTATTACCTTATTGGCGGAAATTGGATATATTATTGGGTCTGATATTGGTTTGCTAAATGGATTGTATTACATACACAGTCTTATTTTTTGTGGAATTACTATATATATTAGTGCAGTTTGGGATATTTATATAGAATACAAACACGGCCCTAAAAACTATCAATATGTTGAAACTTTAAAAATTCGGTTACAGGCAGCAATAGCACTTCCCCTTATCATTATTATAATGTACATTTTTTATTAGGATAATGGATAAGGAGAGAAGTCTATGAAACCATTGCCAAGGGGAAAGACTCCTTGAATCATATCAGCGAGAAAGGCATGCCAGGTATAAAAGTAGGGATAGGCTCCAGTGCGTTCAAAGCAACCTCCCATACAGAAACCACCGAAGCTGTAGGAAGTAACCTAGTAGCCAAAGGCGATATACAAATCACCGCTAAGAAAGATATGGGAATGAAAGGTTCTACTGCTGTAGCTGACAATATCTCTATGAAAGCTGGAGAGAACATCCATATAACCACTGCAGAGAATAGAAGCACCAGTGACATTCAGGAAAGCAGCAAGAGTAGCCAGGCAGGCGTAGGATTTATGCCGACAGGAAACACCTTCTATGCCAATAGCAGCAAAGGCAACGGAAATGAAACAGAAGAAACCCTGACACATACAGAAAGCCAAGTGATAGCCAATAAGAGTCTGACCATGGAAAGCGGGAAAGATACCACCTTAAAAGGTAGTCAGGTGCAGGGCGATACAGTCACCATGAAAGTAGGAAATCATCTGATCGTCGAAAGCGTGCCAGATCAAGATGACTACCATGCCCAAAATGAAAACAAAGGGATAGGACTTACTGTAGGAACAAGCAAGGCAACTCATAAAAGCGGAGCCTTTTCTTCCGGAACGACCAAAGGACAGACAAACTCTACCTATGAAAGTGTGACAGACCAAGCCGGTATCCGAGCCGGTCAAGGAGGCTATGACATCACCGTGAAAGATAACAACCATCTCAGAGGCGGCCTTAAATTCCAAGAAAGTGTAGAAAATAAGCTCAAAGAGCAACGTCAAGATGAAAAAGTTCAACCCGAAAATACTGTAACTCAAGAAAAGGCGAAGGAGTAGTGAATTATGATAATTACTCGTTGGCATCTATTTCAAAGTAGCTTAACAACTTGCTTACTATGTTTGGTATATATATTCTATACCTTCTATCTGATAAGAAAGAAAAAGATATGCCTTTGTAGAAAAATGATTTGGGGATTAGGTTGTTTCTGGCTACTTTTAGATTGTTGTATGGATTTATTGTTTTCTGCGACAAATATACTTGTGAACAATCCATTTCCTTTTCTTACGGGACAATCTCTATTTTTCCAAATATCAGGTATTATTATTGGCGGATTTATTTATATCACTTATTTTCAATGGAATCTTATGTGCGTGTACAAGATTAATGGTAAACCTATACCAATAGAAAAAAGATCCATTTTGCAAAAATGGTCGTTCATTGTAATGTTGATTACGTTGGCATTGCATTTTTGGCTCTACAGCTTATTTATAATTAGCAACACTTAAAATCGTAGATCATTAGCTTCAAAAAAATGCTTCATATAGGCTAAATTTGATGGTAGGATCGAATCTGTTAGTAAATTATCCGTTTCCAATAATTGCAGGAGTAAAAATACTATGGAAATTACTAATTGGCAATTGTTCCCAAAGATTTTATCTGCCTGGTTGCTATCTTTGGCGTTTGTAGTTTATAGCTTTTATCTAATAAGAAATCGGAAAGTATACGCATTCAGAAAAATAATTTGGAGTATAGCTTGTTTCTGGTTGATTATAGATGGTTTTATGGATTTACTATTTTCCACAACTAATCTATTAGTAAATTATCCGTTTCCAATAATTGCAGGAGCATCGTTGTTCTTTTTAACATTAGGCATTATTCTTAGTGGATTTATTTATATGATTTATTTTCAGTGGAATCTTATGTGTATTTACAAGATAAACGGCAAACCTATTTCGCAGAGAAAACAGCCAATCTTGCAACAAGTATCTGCGGTTATAATGTACATTTTCTTATTGCTGCATTTTGGGCTTTATGGTATTTTTATCCACAGTTTGTGTATATGAGGATGCAATGATAGTTGTTTTTGATTCTATGAAAGTACCTATGAAAGTACCTATGAAAGTACCTATGAAAGTACCTATGAATGTTGATGAGAAAGTGAGCTAGATGGCTGCGAAAATTGAGTTGATTTGACACAAATAAACTATGACTTTTATCCGCGTTTTGGACGCAATATGATTCGCCATCAAGATTCAAAGTAAATCACAGATAGGGGATGGTTCCACCGAAAATAGCTGCATGATATGATGGCTGGTCTTGACAACCGGCTCGTTAAATTTATTAGTTACCGGTGTTTTGTCATTAAAAACGGTAGTCTTACGCTGATGAGATTTATGGGGAATGAACGAACACATTTATCAGTTTTAATCTTAATCCATGGTTATACATAGGAAGACTGATGGGATGCGCGGAAAGTACAAAAGAGCGATGAGCTTTGCAGGCTCATTGCTCTTTTGCACTTTCTGCATGCGAAAAAATAGAATTTGTTTTCCCGATAAATCATGCTATAATACGAGTAGAGTACTAAAAAAACGAAAAGAGTACTGGAGGAATCATTATGGATGAACAGCTGATCGCGGCGGCGAAGGAAGAGATGCGGCTGCACTCGGTCAAATTCACGATGGACGATATCGCAAGAAAGCTCCATATCTCAAAAAGCACGCTGTACCAGAAGGCGTCTTCGAAGGCGGTGCTGATCCGCATGGTGTGTCTGGCAGATCAGGAGGCGTTTCGGAAGGCGAAGGAAGCGCTGATGATGAAGAAGGACACGGCGCGCGGGCGGCTGCTCTCGTACTGCCGTCTCTTCGTGGAGACGCTGTGGGCGATGCCGGATGGGTTTTATCAGGATATAGAGATCCATTATCCGGAGATCTGGAAGATGTGGATGGATTTCAAGTATGAGGAGTTCGACTATATGATGGAGCTTCTGGAGGCCGGGGTCGCGGCGGGGGCTTTTCGTGAGGTGAATTTGCCGATCCTTCGCATGATTCTCATCACATCGACGCACAATCTGAATGATGCGGATTTCCTTCGCGAGCAGAATATGACGGGTACGGATGTGATGAATGTGCTCGAGGATATCATTTTGCATGGGATAGAAAAGTAAGGTTAATGGGTTCAAGGTTAGCCCCTCGGGCGTGCTGCCCCTTGATTGTGAATGAAAGCTCTGCTCGAATGAGAAATTAGAAATGAGAAATGCGAAATGGTGGTGCGGCGCATAAAAATATGGAAGCGCCGCAGAGGTTTGAAACCAGCGGTTTTCTCGTATCGCAAACCTAATCCCTAGCCACTAATCCCTAGCTACTAGTCACTCGAGGCTCCTAATCCCTAATCCCTAATCCCTAATCCCTAATCCCCAATCCCCAATCCCTAATCCCTAATCCCCAATCCCTAATCCCCAATCCCTAATCCCTAATCCCTAATCCCTAGTCACCAGTCACTAGTCACCAGTCACTTTTATCATACAAGGAGTCAGTCTATGAAACGTTTAGCTATGTATATCGGTGTGATGCTTATAGGTGCTTCGATCGCGCTGTCGGGGTGCGGAGCAGAGAAGGCGGCGGCGCCAAAGGCGCCTTTGGTGAAGTCGATGGTTATCGGTGAGACGGAGTCGGGCGTGAAGAATACGTTCTCCGGCACGGTGCATGGTTTTTTTGAATCGCCTCTGGCATTTCAGGTGGGAGGCAGGATCATGCAGCGCTATGTCACATCCGGTGAGCGGGTCAGCGCAGGGCAGGCGCTCTTCAAGGTAGACTCGAAGGATGCAGAGGAGCAGGCAGCGGCGGCGCGTTCGCAGCTGAATGCGGCGGAAGCATCGTATCGCCTCGCACAGTCGACGCTGGCGCGGTATGAGAAGCTGCACTCGGTGTCGGCGATCTCTGATCTTGCCATTGATCAGACGAGAAATCAGGCGGAGCTTGCAGCGGCGCAGCTCGAGTCCGCACAGGCGGCGCTCTCGCGTGCGGAGAATAATCTTGGCTTCACGGTGCTTTTGGCAGATCGCGATGGGATCGTCGGGTCGACGCTCTATGAGGTGGGGCAGGTCGTCGCGGCGGGGACACCGGTGGTGTCGATCATTGATGATTCGCAGCTGGATGTCTACATTTCTTTGACAGAGAAGCAGTATCGGGAGTATTCGGTGGGGATGCCGTGTACGGTGACATTCTGGGCGCTGCCGAATGTGAGCGTAGAGGGGCGCGTCCGCGAGGTAGCGGCTGCGCCGAATGCGCAGACGGGGACATATGATGCGAAGGTGACCTTGGTCGATCCGCCGGAGAATATCGCTGTCGGCATGACGGCAGAGGTGAGATTTGGCGACAGAGGGAGCAGCAAGGGCATCATGATCCCGCTTTCTGCGATGGCGACGCAGGATCAAAAGCCGTCTGTCTGGGTGATCCGGGATAACAAGGTGACGCTGACGCCGGTCAAGGTAGGGCGCTACGGCGAGGATACGGTGGAGATCATTGAAGGACTTGCCAAGGGGGATCGCATCGTGACGGCGGGCGTTTCAAAACTGGCTGAAGGAGAAGAGGTACGCGTATGAAAGGGCTGAATCTGGCAGAGTGGGCCATCAAGCACAAGCCGGTGGTCTATTTCTTCATTTTCTTCATCCTCCTGGGAGGCTTGTGGTCGTATTTCCATCTGGGGCGCAGCGAGGACCCGGACTTCACCATCCGTCAGGCGGTGGTGTCGGCGGCCTGGCCGGGCGCGACGGCGGAGCAAATCACCGAGCAGGTGACGGATCCTCTGGAAAGGAAGCTCCAGGATACGAAGGGACTGGATTACCTGAAGTCCTTCACGCATGATGGCAAGACGGTCATCTATGTGAATCTGAAGGACTCGGTCAAGAAGGAGGATATCCAGACGCGCTGGCATGAGGTGCGAAATCTCGTGAATGATGAGAAGGCAGCTCTTCCCGCCGGTGTGTACGGTCCGTATGTGAATGACCGCTTTGATGATGTCTATGGCTCGATCTACGCAGTGACGGGAGACGGCTTTTCCTATGAGGAGAAGCGTAAGTCGGCGGAAATGCTGCGCCGTCGTCTCGCCGCTGTCGAGGATGTGCAGAAGGTCGAGCTCCTAGGGGTGCAGGAGCAGAATATCTACATCGAGATGGATCAGAATAAGCTCGCCGCTTTCGGGATGAATCCATCCGATGTATTCCGCATCCTTCAGCAGCAGTCGGCGATGATGCCGGCAGGGACGATCCATACATCGTCTCGCGATGTGGCGATCCGCGTAGACGGTCTCCTCGGCAGCGTGGAGGCCTTGGAGAATATCCCGATCCATGTGGGTGAGCGGAGCTTCCATCTGGGCGACGTGGCAAGGGTCACGCAGACCTACACGACGCCGGAGTCTTCCCTTTTCTATTTCAATGGCAAACCGGCGATCGGCATCGCGGTCTCGATGCGGGTGGGCGGGAATAACCTGACGCTCGGGGACAATCTCAATCGGGAGATCGAGCGGTCGAAGGCAGACCTTCCGGCGGGCATGGACATCGGGCTCGTGGCGGATCAGCCGAAGGTGGTGAATGAGTCCATCCATGATTTCACGGAGTCGCTCTTGGAGGCCATCGTGATCGTCATGGCTGCGTCCTTCCTCTCGCTCGGACTTTGGAGCGGCATCGTGCTGGCGCTCTGCATCCCGGTCGTCGTGTGTGCGACATTCCTCTTCATGAAATGGCAGGGGATCGATCTGCATATCGTGTCTCTGGGAGCGCTCATCGTCTCCCTCGGCCTTCTTGTAGATGATGCGATCATCGTCATCGAGATGATGCAGGTGAAGCTCGAAGAAGGCATGGACCGCCTGTCAGCGGCAGAAGCGGCCTATAAGAGCTGCGCGAAGCCGATGCTCGCCGGGACGCTCATCACGGCGGCGGGCTTCATCCCCGTCGGGATGGCAGAAGGCCAGACATCGGAGTACTGCGCGGCACTCTTCTGGGTCATCGCAGCAGCCCTTCTTCTCTCCTGGGTAGCATCCATCTTTGTCAGCCCGGTCTTGGGATACAAATTCATTCAAGTAAAAACAAAGGAAGAGAAGGAGAAGGAAGCACGCGAAAAGGGGAAAAGCTGGAAATCGTCCATCGGAGACAAGGCGTACCAGATCTTCTACAAGCTCATTGCGCGCTGTATCCATTTCAAGAAGACGGTCATCGTGGGGACTGCCGGCCTTTTCTGTCTGACGCTTGCGATGATCCCGCTGGTGAATCAGGAATTCTTCCCCGACTCGGTGCGTCCGGAGATCATTCTGGATGTGAATCTCCCCTCAGGGGCTTCCATACAGGAAACAAAGCGCGTCATGAACGGCATCGCCGATACACTCTATGGGGATGAGCGTGTATCCTCCTTCTCGACATACATCGGTGATACCGCGCCGCGTTTCATCCTGCTCTTTGATCCCAAAGCACCGGAAGACGGGCATGGGCAGATGATCATCGTCGCGACAGACCAGAAGAGCCGTGATGCGCTTCGACAAGAGATCATGGATACGGTGACGGAAAAATATCCGGATGCACAGGCACATACCCGTCTCATCACGACCGGCCCGCCGTCCGAGTATCCGGTGATGTTCCGCCTGTCGGGCGAATCCATCGATGAGACGGTGAAGCTGGCTTCCGAAGCACTCTCCATCATGAAGCAGAATCCGAATGTCACGAATGCGAGCCTTGACTGGCCGCAGGAGACACCGACACTGAAGCTCAAGATCAATCAGGACAAGGTGCGCGAGCTGGGGATCGATAACTATGCGGTATCGCAGGATCTCTACGTGAAGCTCTCCGGCTACAAGGTGGCTGAGTCGTATCAGGGCGATCAGCTCATCCCGATCTCCTTCAAGCTGGAAGGGGATAATGTATCGCGTCTGGCCAGCCTCGACTCACTGCCTGTCCATGTGGGAAATGGCCGCTACGTGCCGCTTGGCGAATTTGCGGATCTATCCTATGAAAATGAGACAAGCACCATCTGGCGCAGGGATCTGAAGCCGACCATCACGCTTCGGGCAGATGTAACAGGCGGAGCCAAGGCAGACTCCGTCTCCATGGCGCTCTATGATACGGATCTCAAAGCCTTCCGAGCCGGCCTTCCGGAAGGGGTGACATTCGAGAAGGACGGCTCGCTTGAGTGGAGCGAGAAGTCCATGACCTATATCGTAGGCGCCATGCCTATGATGGTCTTCTTCGTCCTCATGGTATTGATGTTCGAGCTGGGAAATATTCCCAAACTCATCATGGCTGTCGTGACCGGACCGCTCGGACTCATCGGCGCGATCCTGACACTGCTGGTAACGCGGCAGGCGATCGGCTTCGTCGCCATCATCGGCTTTGTGGCGCTCTCCGGCATGGTCATCCGAAACAGCATCATCCTTCTGGATCAGATCCGCCAGCATCTGGAAAGCGGGAAGACACCGTATGACGCCGTCGTCGAGTCGGCGGCGCTCCGTTTCCGCCCCATCATGCTCTCTTCGGTGACGGATGTCCTGGGCTTCGTGCCCTTGATTCCGAATCCCTTCTGGCGCCCGCTCGCCGTCTCCTTCATCGGCGGTCTTCTCCTTGCGACCGCGATCGGACTCCTCGTCGTACCTGCCATGTACTGCTGGTGGTACAAGGTGAAAGAGCCCTGCGAGCCGTAGGCATCCGGTAAAAATGAAAGGAGCTGTGAAGAAATGAATCCGCATTTCTTCACAGCTCCTTTTTACTTTGC
>ERZ1026844.1016-NODE-1016-length-18190-cov-14.373532_pt1 | contig 18190 bp, 13 predicted proteins | sample MGYA00380152_ERZ1026844 | MGnify/ENA primary metagenome ERZ1026844 (study PRJEB33269, sample SAMEA4719788) | human gut metagenome | biome: human-associated habitat; feature: organic feature; material: feces | place: Cameroon | collected 2013-10 ... | reverse complement strand
GACAAAAAAGAGGCCCCCGGAGGGGCCTCTCTTAAGTGCTTGAGGAGTTTTTTGTGTTTATTGTGGATTACGGAGTAGTGGTAGCGAAAGTGTACGGGATATCCTTATCGATGACATAAATCACGGTGTAAGGAGCCACGTTGCGGCCATCAACATCGTAAACCAGGATGTGGTCGCCTTCAACGATGCAGTTTGCATCAGCCTTGACAACAGTATTGCCGTTGTCAGTGACGTTGTAGATAGTAACGCCAGTCAAGCCGATGGTCTCACCGTTGAGCTGACCATTAGCCATCGTATACGTTACCTTAATCGAGGTCACGTCAGAGCTAATGCTCTTGTTGACTTTAACAACTTCGGCAAAATACTTGGGTTCTTTAGCATAAGCAGTGGCAAACAGGTTACCATCAGCATCCTTGCCCATCTTGAAGGTGTAAACGCCCGGGTTCAGAGTGCTGTTTGCCGGATGCTTGACATTGATGGAAACAGCTTCGCCATCGACGAAAACAGTAACGACATCATAGCCATTTGCCCAGTTGTATCTGCCCCAGTTGCCAACCCAACCGGTGATGCTGTCGCTCTCAAAGGTAGCATTGCCCAGATAGACAATATCTGCGAAACCGTCATTGTCGGTATCGAGGAAGTCCATGTAAGTAGCGGACAGTGCAGGCAGAGCAGTGTAGCCGGTGTAGGAAGTCCATTCGCCGCCAATGCTCTTGACAACAAACTTGGTAGACTCGGACAGGCTCACATAATAATATTCACCAGTGAGTGCCGGCTCTGCAACGAATTCGTCGTTATAGCAATTGCCGTTGATATAAGCAAGCTTTGCAGTGTGCTTGAACGCGCCAGCCAGTCTGCTGTAGCCAGCATACTTGACGTTCACGCCGTTAGGAGCCGTGAAGTAGTTGTCACCAAAATTGGGAGCATCGCCAACCCAAGTCAGCGTATAGACGCCCTTGTCATTCACCGTATAAGTATACAGAGCGTTGACGAGGTGCTTGCAGTTCTTGGTGGCAATATCGTCCATGTAGCCAACATAATGGCCATTCACATTCACAACCGGCTCGCCCTTGGTAACGCCAGTGAAGGAACCAGCAGCAGCAACGGTAGCCTTCTCGATGGCCTTGCCGTCCAGATCGTACAGGTTAGCCTTCAGGACATAGTCGCCGTCCTCGGTGTGGTAAGCCCAAACCTTGTCCATAACGACATAAGCGGAAGCAGTAGTGTTCTTATCTCGGCCAATGACGTTGCCATAGGAATCGAAGTAGAACGTATAGGTCTTCTTCCAGTTGGAGAAGTTCATAGCGTCGTCCTTGCCCATGACAAAGCGGCAGTTGGTGTTGTACTTGGTGCCATCAATGGAGACAGTCTCTGCATGCGCGAGGTCGGAAGCGCCGGTCAGCATGCCAATCTTGGACTCAGCGGCGGTGACAACCTTGACAACAGGAGTAGTAAGCTCGTTGGTGCCCAAGTTCTCAGACTCAGACTTCTTCATGCTCCAGTTGACAAGAACCTTTGTGCCGACAGCATAGTCAGTGGTAGCATAGGTCTTAGTCTGCGGAGCAAAGCTATCGTAAACCGGCTCATCATTCGCCATCTTGACCCAAACGCTCAGTTTGGTGTTCTCGCCCGTAGCGTGGCTGTACTTGTTGTTCTTGTTGACCTCCTCAACATTAGCGAGGAAGGTGTGGATGGTGGTAATGACCCAGCCATCTTCGGTCTTAAAGACCTGCGTCAGATCGCCCTGACCGCCGAATTCATGAGTCATGAAGAAGTTGTAGCCAACGTCCCCAATCTTCTGGCAAGCCTTGGTCGGCTGATGCTGCAGAGTAACATAGGCCGTGCCCAGCTTATTCGTGTACTTGAAGCCGTCGCAAGCGTAGTAGTTCAGAGCGGTGCCATAATCCTTATCGCTGGTAGCGATCTTGGTGCCGACAGTGGACTTACCTTTACCATTGACAGAGCCGTCAAGGATAACCTGATCGTCCTTGGTCTCAGGAACCTTCATGTCGTTCTTCAGGATGTCGCACATGGTAACAGCAGTGGTGTAGCTGTTGACCGGCTTGTCCATGTAGAACGCGGACCAGGAACCATAGCTCCAGTTGTAGCCCGGACGACGGAAAGCGTCAGTTGCACGGGTGATGGAGATGCCCATCTTGGCGCCGAGCGTGTAGCCGGACTTGGCAACCTGCTCGTTGGAGATGAAGGAAGTCTTGTACACGTTGTCAACGTAGTTGTTCTTAACCAGCTGGCCGTACTCAACCAGATACTTGGTCAGAGCGTTGTAGAGGACCTGCGCAGCTTCGCCACGCTTGATGGGGGCGATGGCCTTCCAGCCGTCAGCCAGACCAGCGGTCAGGCCGACTTCGTTGGCGCGGTTCAGGACGTTGACGTCCCAGCCGGTGCCGGTGTAGCCTTCCTTGGCGGTGTCGAAGTTCAGGGTGGTGAGCATCAGCTTCAGGAACTGAACGCCGGTCACGTAGCGGTTCGGCTCATAGGTGGTGGCGGTCATGCCGTCAGCCAGGCCGGTGATGCGGCAGTAGTTGATGAAGGGCAGAGCCCAGCTGTTGTTGCAGTCCACGAACGGGTTCTGTGCATTGCTGTACAGACCGGAGATCGCGTCCTGGTCTTTGATTGCACCGTTGGTAGCCGCGTTGTGGACGATCGCCACGATCTTGGCCGCCTGGGCACGGGTGAAGGGGTCCTCAGCCTTGAAGGAATAGTTGTCGCCATCCTTAAAGCCATCGAGGATCTTCAGGCTGGACAGAGCATCAATAGCATCGGCATAGTTGTCGGTAGCCTTGACGTCTGTGTAGGTCTTTGCGCTAGCGACGGTGACGACGCTCATGATCATGACGACGGCCAGGACCAGCGCAAGAACCTTCTTCAGATTCTTCATTTGGATTTCCTCCTGTTTAAATTTTACACATCGGGGCGAGGCCCCCTGTGTAATTTGTATCTGCATTCTACCGCGCGCGAGCCCGGGAGTCAAGAGGGTGGCGGGGTTTGTAATTTGATTGTAACATTGGGGGGTAACCTCTCCGCCCCAGTGTGCGCACTGGGGCACCTCCCCTTGACAAGGGGAGGCTTTTTACTGGGGCTCCCCTTGACAAGGGGAGGCTTTTTACTGGGGCTCCCCTTGACAAGGGGAGGCTTTTTACTGGGGCTCCCCTTGTTAAGGGGAGCTGGCGCGAAGCGCCTGAGAGGTTAAACCCGCCGGGGCGTAACCTCTCCGTCACGCTTCGCGTGACACCTCCCCTTGTTAAGGGGAGGCTTTTACTGGGGCTTTATTTCTTCATTCTTTTCTTTATCACCGCGTCGATATAGTCGCAGGTGGCGGGGAAGTTTTGGGTGAGGGCGTTATTGGGGATGCGGAGGACGTGGAGGCCGAGGGAGGCGAGGTAGGCGGTGCGGGCAGCGTCGTAGGACTGGGCGGCGGGCTCGCAATGCTGAGAGCCGTCGAGCTCGATGACGAGGGAGGCCGCGGGACAATAAAAATCGGCGATATATTTTCCGATCGTCCGCTGTCTGTAGATATGCAGCGGGTAAGCGCGCAAAAAATCATACCATAGTTTGCGTTCTTCCTTCGTCATGGTCTTGCGGAGCTGCCGGGCGCGGGGCGTCAGGGTGGGGTTGTTTTTATGCTCCATGCGGGGGTCTCCTTTCTGTATAACCTCTCCGTCACGGCTTCGCCGTGCCACCTCCCCTTGACAAGGGGAGGCTTTTACCGGGGCTTCCCTTGTCGAGGGGAGGCTTTTACCGGGGCTTCCCTTGTCGAGGGGAGGCTTGGGATTCGCGGCACCAAAGGCTCCCCTTGTTAAGGGGAGCTGGCGCGAAGCGCCTGAGAGGTTAAACCCGCCGGGGCGTAACCTCTCCGTCACGCTTCGCGTGACACCTCCCCTTAACAAGGGGAGGCTTGGGCGCTGCGGCGGGATTCTATAAATATATTGTATCGTTTTCCTTTCCATGCGGCAAGTGGAATTGCGGATTTTATAGAAGTATGATAGAATGGAGAAAAACGGGTAAAGGAGCACGGGGATGGACGAGAAGCGGGATCGGGTTTATTGGAAGTGGGGGCTGACGGCGCTGGGGGTGATCTGCATCAGCGTGGTGCTGGGCGTGATCTTTACGGACCTGCCGGGGTTCTTCGGCGTGCTGCGGGGGTTGGAGGCGATTTTGGAGCCGCTGATCCTCGGGGCGGTGTTCGCGTTTCTGCTGAACCCGATCGTGCGGTTCGTCGACACGCGGCTCGGGCCGCTGCTGGGGGCGAAGACGAAGTGGAAGGCGCAGGCCGTGCGGAATGTGAGCCGGGGGGCGGGCGTGGTCACGGCGGTGATCGTGGCGGCGCTGATCTTATACGCGTTTTTCTCGATGCTGCTGCCGCAGCTGTATGAGAGCGTGGTCGGGATCGTGGACAACGCGGAGAATTACTACACGAGCATCGACCGCTGGGTCACGAACGTGCTGGAGGACAACCCGGAAATTCAGGGCTACGTGGACTCGGCGCTGGGCAAGATCTATGAATTCATCAACAACTGGATCACGACGACCTTTCTGCAGGACGTGCAGAAGCTGCTGGCGACGGTGACGACGTCGGTGGTGGCGGTCGTGAAAAGCCTGATGAACGTGCTCATCGGGCTGGTCGCGTCGGTGTACATTCTGTGGTCGAAGGAGACGTTTCAGGCGCAGGGGAAGAAGATCATCGTGGCCGCCTTCTCCCGCAAGGGCGCGGACCACATTTTCTACCTCGGGCGGAATATTTACCGGGTGTTCAACGGGTTCGTGATCGGCAAGATCGTCGATTCGGCGATCATCGGCGTGCTGTGCTACATCGGGATCCTGATCCTGAAGATGCCGTATCCGGCGCTGATCGCGACGGTCATCGGCGTGACGAACGTGATCCCGTTCTTCGGGCCGATCATCGGGCTGGTGCCGTGCGCGTTCCTCATTCTGCTGGTGAACCCGCTGCAGGCGTTTTATTTCGTGATCTTCATTCTGGTTCTGCAGCAGGTCGACGGGAACGTGATCGGGCCGAAGATCCTGGGGAACACGGTGGGCATCTCCGGGTTCTGGGTGCTGGCGTCGATCACGATCGCGGCGAGTCTGTTCGGGTTTACGGGGATGATCCTCGGGGTGCCGGTGTTCGCGATCATCTATCTGCTGATCTCCGACTCCGTCAACGAAAAGCTCCGGAAAAAGTCGCTCACGACCGACACGCGGGCCTATCGCGACATCCAGACCGTCGACGAGCTGCCAAAGACGGAGGAAACCGGCGAAAAATAGGCCAAATTTTGGAGAACTTATGATGCAGGATACGCTGAATTCGTTTTTTTCACAATTAGAGCCGGTTTCGTGGCTGTGCTATGTGTTTCCGGTGCTGGCGCTGGGAATTTTGGTGCGGTGCGCGGTGAGTCTGCTGACGTTCCGGCAGGAGCCGGAGGTCTGGGCCTGGCTGACGACGCCGGACGGGACGCATATCCCGGTGACGCACTGGGAAAGTCTGGTCGGGCGCGGCGCGGGCTGCGACGTGCAGCTGGGGTACCCGACGATCTCGCGCACGCACGCGGTGTTGACGCGGTATGACGACGGGAGCTGGACGATCTCGGACGCGCAGTCGAAATCCGGCGTGTTCGTCAACGGGCGGCAGACCGCGCTGGCGGCGCTGCGGTTCGGCGACGTGATCACGATGGGCGGGGTCAACTTTACGCTCGTGCCCATCACGAAGGAGCAGGAGCGCATCCAGGCCGGCACGCGCACGCGCGCGGGCCGCGCCGTGCGGCAGGCGCCGACGCTGCTGCTTTTGACGCTGTTTCAGCTGCTGGCGGCGCTGCAGCTGATCCTCGGCGGGTGCGACGCGGCGCTGGAGCTGACGGCGTTCGGCGGGCTGATCGGGCTGGAATGGGCGCTGTATCTCGGGCTGCGGATCTTCCGCAGGACGGGATTTGAGGCGGAGACGCTGGCGTTTTTCCTGTGCACGATGGGGCTGGCGGTGGTGTCGAGCTCCGCGCCGGAGAGTCTGGTCAAGGAGCTGCTGGCGGTTTGCGCGGGCGTGTGCGTGTTTCTGGCCGTTTGCTGGTCGCTGCGCGATCTGGAACGGGCGAAGGCCGTGCGGTATCTGGCCGCGGTGGCGGGCATGGGGCTGCTGGCGTTCAACCTGATCTTCGGCGTGGAGAAATACGGCGCGCGCAACTGGATCCAGCTGGGCGGGCTTTCGTTCCAGCCGTCGGAGTTCGTGAAGGTGTGCTTCATTTACGTCGGCGCGTCCACGCTTTCGCGGCTGATGGCGAAGCGGAACATCATTCTGTTTATCGCGTATTCCGCGGCGATCTGCGCTTGTCTGGCGCTGATGAAGGATTTCGGCACGGCCGTCATTTTCTTCGTGGCGTTCCTGGTCATCGCGTTTCTGCGCTCGGGCAATTTTGCGACCATCGCGCTGGCGCTGGCCGCGACGGGGTTCGCGGGGGTGCTGGTGCTGCGGTTTTTGCCGTATGCGCGGAACCGGTTTGAGGCGTGGGGGCACGTGTGGGATTATGCGCTCACGACCGGGTATTCGCAGACCCGCTCGATGATGTGCATCGCGTCCGGCGGGCTGTTCGGCCTCGGGCCAGGCAAGGGGTGGCTCAAATATGTCGCGGCGTCGGACACCGATCTGGTCTTCGCCTTCGTGTCGGAGGAGTGGGGGCTGATTTTGGCAATTTTGATGGTCGCGTGCATCGTGATCCTCGCGTGCTTTGTGGTGCGCTCGGCCCCGGCGGGGCGCAGCTGCTTTTATACGATCGGCGCGTGCGCCGCGGTGACGGTGATGGTCACGCAGACGATCCTCAATGTGTTCGGCATGGCGGATTTCCTGCCGCTGACCGGCGTGACGTTCCCGTTCGTGTCGAACGGCGGATCGAGTATGGTGTGCGTGTGGGGGCTGCTGGCCTTTATCAAGGCGGCGGATACCCGGCAGAACGCGTCGTTCGCCATCCGCCTGCCGCACGGCGCGCAGGAGCTTCCGCAAGAACAGGACGCAGAAGACGACATTCCGGACGAAGCCGAAGTGGGCGCCGATGCGGAAGACGAGAGCGTCTGGAGCCCTGACGGACGGAAGGAGGCGAGCCGATGAAAAAGGTATCGCGCCGTGCACTGTTCGCGCTGGCGCTGGCGATCGTGCTCGCCACAGGGACGCTGGCGTTCTGCGTCAAATACGCGGTGAATGCGGACAAATGGGTGACGTTTTCCGGCAGCCCGCATGTCTATACCGGCACGAACCTCACGGGCGGGAAGATCTATGACCGCACGGGCGCGCGCATCCTCAACACGACGGACGGGCGTGTCTACAGCTCCGACGCCGCCGTCCGCGCGGCGACCGTCCACCTGCTCGGCGACCGCTACGGCTATATCAGCGCGCCGCTGCTGGGGAACTTCGCCGAGCAGATGATCGGCTACGACAAGATCACCGGCCTGAGCGAAGCCTCCAAGGGCACGGCCAGCGCCCGGCTCACCATCAGCGCCGACGTGCAGAAGGCCGCGCTGCAGGCTCTCGGCAGCTACCATGGCACGGTGGGCGTCTATAACTACAAAACCGGCGAGATCCTCTGCGCCGTGACCAGCCCGAGCTATGACCCGGACAATATCCCCGATATCGCGGGCGACGAGACCGGCGATTATGACGGCGTGTACCTCAACCGCTTCTTTGACGCGGCCTACACGCCCGGCTCCATCTTCAAGCTCGTCACGAGCGCCGCAGCGCTCGAAGCCGACGCCGCCTCCAAGGACCAGACCTATACCTGCACCGGCGAGACGATCATCGGCGGGCAGGAGATCATCTGCATGGGCGAGCACGGCACACTTTCGATGACGCAGGCGCTGGCGCACTCGTGCAACGTCTATTACGGCGAGCTTGCCGCCGCCCTCGGCAAGGACAAGCTGCAGGCCGCGGCCGACCGGCTGGGGCTCAACGGGACGCTCCGCTGCGACGGCTATACCGCCCGCTCGACCGTCGATCTGTCGGACGCGGACGAGGGCAGCGTCGCCTGGGCCGGGATCGGACAATATACCGACCAGGTCACCGCCCTGCAGTTTCTGCGCTTCATGGGCGTGATCGCGGGCGGCGGCGAGGCCGCCGAGCCCTATCTCATGCAGAAGATCTCCCGCGCAGGCCAGACCGTCTATGAGGCGAAGACCGAAACGACCGGGCAGCTGCTCTCTGCCGCGACGGCAACTACGCTCGGCGGCATGATGCGCAGCGCGGTCGTGAACCAGTACGGCGCGTGGCAGTTCGGCGCGCTGACGGTCTGCGCCAAGTCCGGCACGGCCGAACGGGAAAACGGCCCGGCCGACGCCATGTTCGCCGGCTTCGTGCAGGACGAAGCCTATCCGCTGGCCTTCGTGGTCTTCGCCGAACAGGGCGGCTCCGGCAGCCAGATCGCCGCCCCCATTGCCGCCAAAGTCCTCACCGCCTGCAAAACAATGCTCGATACGCCGAACCCAAACAGCTAAGAAGCTCTACACAGTGCCGAAACTGCCCCACCTCATCAGTTGCCTGCGGCGACAGCTTCCCCTCATAGGGGAAGCCATTGGAGTGCGCAGTTCCCAAGCCTCCCCTTCCAGGGGAGGCGGCTCGGCGAAGCCGAGACGGAGAGGTCGTGGCAAATTTGATGCAACCTCTCAGTCAGCTTCGCTGACAGCTCCCCTAAAAGGGGAGCCTTGGATTTTCGCTCCCCGCAAGAAGGTAACATCTATCCGGATTTCATCCGCACCTTCTATTGATAGCAGTCGTTCTAAAGCAACTAGCTGCAAATCTGATTCCCCCGTATCAGGCGGCACGCAGCAGAAACTCGTAGAGTGAGTATCGAGTGGAACGACGCCCAAAACATTGGGCTTGCCTGAATTCAGACGCAGGAAGCACCAAACGTAACCCAGCGCTCCTTTTCTCCCCTATCTTTTCCGGCAAGACGGAAAAGATAGGGCCGTCGGAGACATACAGCAGATACAAATCTGCGACAACCTCTCAGTCTCGGCTGCGCCGAGCCAGCTCCCCTGGGAGGGGAGCCTGGGAGTGCGCTTTTGGGGCACTTACCATACAGAAGGAGGATCCACCATGACTGATTTCCACGCGCTGATCCACAGCTACCAGAACTGCGCCTGCGGGCAGGCGCATACGTGCGCCATCCGGGATATCGAGATCGGCAGCGGTCTTGTCCGCAGCGTCGGCGATATTCTCCGGAAAAACGGCTTCGGCCCGCGCCTGCTGCTGGCGGCAGACGAGCAGACGCTCGCCGCGGCGGAGGGCATCGAGGCCTCGCTCGCCGGTTTTGCCGTCGTGCGGCACATCTGGCCGACCATCCGCGTGGCGACGATGCAGGACGTGGAGAAGATCGAGAGTTATTTTGACCGGGTCGACGGCGTGCTGGCCGTCGGGACGGGCTCGGTCCACGACCCGTGCCGGCTTGCCTGCGCACGGCACGACGTGCCGCTGTGCCTGTTCGCCACTGCTCCGTCGATGGACGGTTTTGCGTCCTACTCCGCGCCCATCGTGAACGGGAATTTCAAGATCACGTATCCCGCCAAATGCCCCGAGGTCATCATCGGCGACACGAAGATCCTGGCAGACGCCCCGGCGGCGCTCAAATCCGCGGGCTTCGGCGATATGATCTCCAAATACGTTGCGCTGATCGACTGGCAGGTATCGAATCTTCTGACCGGGGAATCCTATTGTGAGCGCGTCGCCGCGCTCACGCGGCAGGCCGCCGACCAGATCTTTGCCATGGCCGGGAGCGTCACGAAGCGCGATGAAAAGACCGCGGCCGCGATCTTCGAATCGCTTCTTCTGACCGGCATCGCGATGAGCTTCACCAAGACCTCCCGCCCCGGCAGCGGCACAGAGCACATCATGGCCCATTTCTGGGAGTGCATGGAGCTGCTCGACGGCAAAACGCCCAACTACCACGGCGAGGACGTCGGCGTCACGACGCTGATGATCCTGCAGTACTATGAAAAGCTCGCGCAGCTGCCGCAGGTGACGGCCCATCCGGAGGTCTGCAACTGGGACGAGATCTACAGCATCTACGGCGCGCTCGCCCCGGACGTGCGCAAGCTCAATACCCCCGACACCATCACCGACGGCATCGACCCCCGCCGCATCGAAGCCTGCTGGCCCGAGATCCGGCAGATCGTGCGGTCCGTGCCGTCCTACGAGGCCTGTCTTGCCGCCATGCGGCAGGCGGGCTGCAAAACGACGATCCAGGAGGTCGGCAAGGATCCCGACTTCGTCCGCGTCAGCTTCCGCTTCCACCCGTACATGCGCCGCCGGCTCTCGCTCAAGCGCGTGAGCCACATGCTGGAGCTTCCCGCCGATCTTTTTTGAACCAATGATACAAGGAGCACCGAACGATGGACAATTACGATGAAAAACTGAACTACAGCTTTGAACCGGCCGACCCCGCGCCCGCCGAACCCGCGCAGCCGCTGCAGCAGGCCAAAGAGGAGATCCGCCGCAGCGGCAGGCATACCGGCCTCAAGATCGCGGCCCTGCTCACCGTCGTGGCGATCGTCGCCGCAGCCGGCGGATACGCGCTGAAGCAGGCGATCGCCGCGCTGGGAGAGAAAAACCTCGCCGGGCAGCAGACCAGCGTCGACGCCATGGCCGAGCAGACTGTCGAGCCGGAACCTGCCGCTGAGACCGCCGCGCAGCCCACGGACGACAAGGGCGCCTACCGCCTTGAGCGCCGGCCGCTGCCCGATACGCTCCCGTCCAACGACACGGGCAAGACACTCACCCCGACGCAGGTCTACCAGATGAACGTCGGCGCGGTCTGCGGCATCGCCACGCAGGTGACCACCAACGTCTGGGGCCAGACCACGACCTCCGCGTGCACCGGCAGCGGCTTCGTCCTGACGGAGGACGGCTACATCGTCACGAACAACCACGTCGTCGCGGACGCGAGCGAAGGCTCCATCGTCGTGCAGCTCTATTCCGGGGAGGAATACCCCGCTGCGATCGTCGGCACGGACAGCATGAACGACGTCGCGCTGCTGAAGATCGGGGCCGAGGGCCTGCAGACCGTCACGATCGGCGATTCCGACCAGATCGAGGTCGGCGAGACCGTGGAGGCCATCGGCAACCCGCTGGGCGAGCTGACCTTCACGATGACCGCGGGCTACATCAGCGCGCTCGACCGCGAGATCACCCCCGACCGCACGCCCATCAACATGCTGCAGACCGACGTCGCCATCAACGCGGGCAACTCCGGCGGTCCGCTGTTCGATATGGACGGCAACGTCATCGGCATGACGACGGCCAAGGTCTCCGGCACGACGGAATCCGGCGTGTCCATCGAGGGGCTCGGCTTCGCCATCCCGATCAACGACGTCATGCGCGTGGTCTACGACCTGCAGCTCTACGGCCGGGTCCTGGGCCGCGCCTATCTCGGCGTGACGCTGCAGGATCTCGACAGTGAGGTCGCCGCGACCTACAACCTGCCCGCCGGTCCGCAGATCGTCACCGTGACCGAGGGCAGCTGCGCGGAGACCGCCGGGCTGCAGCCGCGCGACATCATCCTGCAGTTTGAAGACCGCGAGATCAGCTCCTTCACCGACCTGAGCGCGGCGCTGGCCAAGCAGAAGGCCGGCGACACCGTCACCCTGAAGATCTACCGCGCCGGCGCGGAGCTGGAGATCACCCTCACGCTCGACGAACGCCCCGGCGAGAGCGAGATCGACGCGACCGAGCAGCAGGCGCAGGCCGAGCTGGAGGGCCAGACCGACACCGACACCGACATCCCCGACTTCGGCGGCTTCGAGGGCTACGGCTACGACTACGATATGGATTGACACAGATACAAAACGCGCCCCCGGACAAAGGTCCGGGGGCGCGTTCTGTTATTTGGAAATTTCTCAGAAGATCGCAACGACAGCGCCGTTGTAGGTGTTCTCGATGTAGGTCTTCACAGCGTCGGACTGCAGGGCCTTGACCAGGGCCTGGATCTTGGCGCTGTTCTCCTCGCCTGCGCGGCAGGCAACGATGTTGGCGTAGGTCTGGGCCGCGTCGCCGGAGGCGTCTTCGATGGCCAGGGCGTCGGAGGCGTGGAGACCGGCCTGCAGGGCGTAGTTGCCGTTGATGACAGCGACGGTGCCCTCGTTGGAGTTGGCCAGCTGTGCCGGGACGGTATCGGCCTGCAGGGCCTGCACGTCGTGGCCCTTGGCGTCGACGATGTCGAGCGTGGTCACGCCTTTTTCCGCGGAAGCGTCGGCGGGCAGCTCAATGAGGCCTTCCTGGGCCAGCAGGAGCAGGGCGCGGGTCTCGTTGGAATCGTCGGCCGGGATCAGGATGGTCGCGTCGGAGGCGATGGCGTCGACGGAGTCCACACCGTTGCCGTACAGGCCGAACGGCTCATAGTGGATCTTGGCAGCGGAGACGAGGTCAGTGCCGTTGGCAGCGTTGAAGCTGTTCAGGTACGGGGTGTGCTGGAAGTAGTTGGCGTCGAGCGAGCCGTCCGCCAGGGACTGGTTGGGCAGGACATAGTCGTCGTACACAACGATCTGCAGATCGTAGCCCTCAGCGGCCAGGGTGTCCTTGACCTGCTCGAGGATCTCTGCGTGCGGGGTGGAGGAGGCGCCGACCTTCAGCACTTCCAGCTTACCGTCGGTGGTCTCGGCAGCGGCGGTATCGGTGGTGGTGGAATCGGCCGCGGTGTCAGCGGTCTCGCTCTTGGCTGCGCAGCCGACGAGGGCGGCAACGATCAGCAGAGCGGCAAGAACGATTGCAAGTACCTTTTTCATGATAATGACTCCTTTTTAAATGTAATATAAACTGGCTGTTTGGTTTTTCTGATCCGGACGACTTCGGTCACATTCGTCCGCAGCGCCAGTTGATACGCAGAAGATATTCAAAGCTCTGTCTCATCGGCAGCTCCTTTCAGCGGGCGCGCTTATCCGTCCTGCGGAGGATACGCGTGCCGACGATCTGGATGACCTGCACGATGATGACGATGAGGAACACGCAGACCCAGACGACGAGCTTCTGGCTTCTCTGGTGGCCGTAGATGATGGCGACCTGGCCGAGGCCGGTGCCGCCGAGCGTGGCGGCAAGGGCGGTATAGCTGAGGATCGTGACCGTGGAGATGATCGAGCCGGAGATGAGCGACGGCTTTGCCTCCGGCAGCAGCACATGCCAGATGATCTGCAGGTTCGTGCAGCCCATGGCCTGCGCGGCCTCGATGACGCCGGCCGGGACCTCTTTGAGCGAGGATTCGACCATGCGGGCCACATACGGCGCGGCGGCGATGATCAGCGTGACGATGACCGCGCCATTGCCGGTCGACGTGCCGAGCAGCAGTCTTGCCGCCGGGATCATGGCGACCATCAGGATGACCGCCGGGATCGAACGGAAGAAGTTCACGATAAAGCCGAGCACCGTATTGACGCCCTTGTTGGGGTGCAGCCCGTCCTTATCCGTGACCCAGAGCACCACGCCGAGCGGCAGGCCGATGACATAGGCGAACAGCGAGGTCAAAAACGTCATATAGACCGTCTGCCACACGCCGAGCTGGATGATGTGGTTGTCCCACAGCTTCAGGAAAAATTCGGTTGCCATTTACCGTTCCTCCTTCCAGGTCAGGCCGCTGTTTTTCAGCCAGCTGATGACCTTTTCCGCGTCGTGCTCGTCGTTGGGCAGCTCAAAGATCATGTGGCCGTAGGCCGCGCCCTCGACGGATTTCGTGTCGGCGAACAGCACGTTGACCGGCACGCGGCACGCGAGGATCATCTCGGAGATGACCGGCTTCTGCGTATTTTCGCCGTTGAAGATGATGCGGACCTTGCGCCCGCCGGTCGTCGGCTCGAGCACCGGCCGCTCCTGCGGCAAGACCAGCTCCCGCGCGATATCGGACTTCGGGCTCGTGAAAACGTCCGCCACGCGGCCCTCTTCTGCGATGCAGCTCTTGTCGATGACCGCAACACGGTCACAGATCTGGTCGATGACCTTCATCTCGTGCGTGATGACGATGATGGTGACGCCGAGCGTCTTGTTGATCTCGCGCAGCAGCTCCAGGATCGAGCGCGTCGTGTTGGGGTCGAGCGCGCTGGTCGCCTCGTCGCAGAGCAGATACCGAGGACTGGTCGCCAGGGCTCTGGCGATCGCCACGCGCTGCTTCTGGCCGCCGGAGAGCTGCGAGGGGTAGCTTGCAGCCTTGTCGGAAAGGCCGACGACCCGCAGCAGCTCCTCCGCCCGCTTCTTCGCTTCCGCCTTCGGCGTGCCGGAGATCTCCAGCGGGAAGCAGATGTTGCGCAGGACCGTCCGCTGCTCGAGCAGGTTAAAGCCCTGGAAGATCATACCGATCTGCCGCCGGACCTGCAGCAGCTCCTTCTGGCTGAGGGCCATGATGTTCTGCCCGTCCACCAGCACCTCGCCGGAGGTCGGCCGCTCAAGCAGGTTGATGCAGCGCACCAGCGTCGATTTGCCCGCGCCGGACAGGCCGATGATGCCGAAAATTTCGCCGTCCGCGATCGTGAGATTCACATCCTTCAGCGCTTCTACGCTGCCGGAGGCCGAGGAATAGATTTTGCCGAGATGTTTCAGCTCGATCATGGGTGATCCCCTTCCAATGTTTTTTCTGCACAAATAAAAAGAGCCGGGAAACTCACATCGTTTCTCAGCCCCGATCCCGGCAGCCATGCTGCCAATCTGGAATTTTATGAAACAAAGCGAGCCGAATTTTGCGTATGCGAAAACATGCACATGCTGCGCATGCACATCGGCATCATCATAGCGGTCGTAAACAGCTGCTTCATCGCGTGTCGGCTCCTTTCCTGATTTCTGGGGCCATTATATCTGCCCGGTCAGAAAATGTCAATGGGTGATTCGGTGAAAAAATGTTGCCGCCTCGCCGTATTTTTTGTGCAGACAGAGCAAACCGGCTCCCGCGCAGGCGGGAGCCGGTTTGCGAAACGCTCATTTCATGAACTTTTTTACCATCCGCAGCTTCTTTTCCGAGTACGGGTGGTAGCGCAGCGGCAGGTCGAGCCAGGTCGCTTTTTTGACGATCGAGCGCGCGTGGGTGAAGGTCTCGAAGCTCTTTTTGCCGTGGTAGCTGCCCATGCCGCTGTGGCCGACGCCGCCGAAGGGCATGTGCGTCGTGGCCAGATGGATGATCGTGTCGTTGATGCAGCCGCCGCCAAACGAGCAGCTGCCCAGCACCTGCCGCTCCGCAGCCCGGTCGGAGGTGAACAGATACAGCGCCAGCGGCTTTTCCCGGCCGCGGATGAAGTCGATGGCCTCCTGCAGCCGGTCAAAGGTCAGCATGGGCAGGATCGGCCCGAAGATCTCCTCCTGCATCACAGGGCTGTCCGGCAAGACGCCGTCCAGCAGCGTGGGCGCGACGAAGCGCGTTTTTTCATCAAAGGTGCCGCCAATGCACGCGTTTTGCCCCTCCAGCAGCTTCGTCACGCGGGCAAAGTGCTTTTCGGATACGATCACAGGCATCTCATCCATCCGGCCGTCCGGGAAGAATTCCTGCAGCGCCGCCCGGTATTCGCGCACGAAGGCGTCCTTGACCGACGTGTCGATCAGCAGATAATCCGGCTCCACGCACGTCTGCCCGGCGTTCAGGACCTTGCCGAAGGCGATGCGCCGCGCGGCGAGCTTCAGATCGGCCGTTTTGTCGACGATGACGGGGCTCTTGCCGCCAAGCTCCAGCGTGACGGGGGTCAGGTGCTTCGCCGCGGCCTCCATCACGACCTTGCCGACGGCGACGCTGCCGGTAAAGAAGATCGTGTCGAACCGCTGGGCGAGCAGCGCGCTGTTCTCCGCGCGGCCGCCCTCGACGGCGGCGATGTAGCGCGCGTCAAAGGTCTCGCGGATGAGCTTCGCGATCGCCGCGCTCGTGGCCGGGGCGTAGGCCGAGGGCTTGACGACGGCGCAGTTGCCGCCGGAGATCGCGCCGACCAGCGGCGACAGGCACAGCTGCACGGGGTAATTCCACGGCGAGATGATCAGCGCCACGCCGTAGGGCTCTGGCGAGACGAAGCTCTTCGACAGAAACTGCGCCAGCGGCGTCGGCACCGCCCGCTCGCGCATCCAGCCCTTCAGGTGCTTCAGATGGAAGCGCAGCTCCTCGAGCACCATGCCGGTCTCGCACATGTAGACCTCCATCGGTGCCTTGCGGAAGTCCTGCATCATCGCCTGCTCGAGCAGCTGCTCGTTGTCCCGCAGCGCCTGCTGCAGCTTTTTGAGCTGCGCGAGGCGGAAGGCATATGGGCGCGTCGCGCCGGTATCAAAATACGTCCGCTGCGCGCGGACAAGCTCCTGAATGTCCATGGTATCTCCGTTCCAAAACCGCCGGAAGCGGCGCTTCCGGCGGTTTTTATGCGTTATTTGCCGAAGCTCAGCAGCTTCTGATAGGCCGCTTCCCACTGCGGCGTGTGATGCGGCTCGTAGGTGTCGACCGGCTCGGAGCGGCGCACGACGGCGCGCAGCTCGTCCACATCCCGGATATCGCCCAGCGCCATGGCCTGCGCGAGCAGGTTGCCGATGGCCGCGCCCTCGACCGGGCCGGTGATAACAGGGCGGCCGGTCGCGTCCGCGGCGAACTGGTTGAGCAGCTTGTTGTTGCAGCCGCCGCCGACGATGTTGAGAGTGTCGATGCGCGCGCCCTTGATCCCCTCCAGCCGCTCGAGTGCCCAGCGGTACTTGAGTGCGAGGGATTCATAGATGCAGCGGGCGATCTGCCCGACGGTCTCGGGGACCGGCTGGCCGGTCCGGCTGGCGAAGGCACGGATCTTCTCCGGCATCTGGCCGCCGGCGTAGAAGGTGCTGTCGTCCGTGTCGATGATCGTGCGGAAGGGCTCGGCCCGCTTCGCTTCCTCGACGATGTCGTTCCAGCTGAGCTTCTGCCCGGCCTTCTGCCAGTCTCTCCGGCACTCCTGGATGAGCCACAGGCCCATGATATTGTTGAGCGGCCGGAATCCGCCCTGGATCGTGCCCTCGTTCGAGAAATTCGCGTCGCGCACCGCGTCCGTCAAGATCGGCTTATCCGTCTCCACGCCGAACAGCGACCATGTGCCCGACGAGCAGAACGCGAAGCTGCCCGTGCCGGGGATGGCGGCCACGGCCGAGGCCGTGTCGTGCGTGCCGACGGCGGCGAAGCGCGCCTGATTGATGCCCAGCTCCTCCGCCAGCTCCGGGCGGAGCCGACCGCGCAGCGACCCTGCGCGGTCGATGGGCAGGAAGATCTTTTTGGGCAGGCCCAGCGCCTCGATGGTCTGCCAGTCCCAGTCCTTCGTGGTGGGGTTATAGAGCATGGAGGTGGTGGTCTCGGTGTACTCGGATTTTTTCTCGCCCGTCAGGAAAAAGCCCAGCAGGTCCGGCATGAACAGCAGCGTCTGCGCGTTCGCGAGCGCCGGATCGTCCTGCAGCTTGCGGCGGTAGAGCTGATAGACGGTGTTGAAATTCATCGTCGCAATGCCCGTGCGGGCAAAGAGCGTCGGGAAGTCGACCGTCTTCCACACGGCCTCCATATCCGCGTCGACCGCGTAGCGGTACGACCGGGGATTGGACAGCAGCTGGTCGTTTTTGTCGAGCAAACCATAGTCGACGCCCCAGGTATCGATGCCGAAGCAGTCAAGCTCGCCGACATTTGCGTTTTTGAACGCCAAAAAGCCCTGCTTCAGCTGGTTGTAGAGATACGGCAGGTCCCAATAGAACACGCCGTTCATCTCGATGTAGTTGTTTTCAAACCGGTGCAGCTCGCGCATGGTGATCTTCTCGCCGTCAAACTGCCCCAAAATCGCGCGGCCGTTGCTCGCGCCGAGGTCGAACGCCAACAGGTTTCTCATGGTGTCATGCCCCTTTCGTCTTGGCTCAGCAGATGGCGGAGCCGGTCTTTTCGTGCCCGATCAGCTTCCACGTCGCGTCGATCAGGTTGGAGAACATCGGGTTTTCCATCGCCTTGATGACAAACGACTGGCGCGGGGAGTTGATATCCTCGCCCGAGACCTGGAACAGGCCGTTTTCATCGCACAGGCGGCGAAGCCGCGCCAGCTGCTCCGGCGTGTTGCGGGTCGGCATATAGGTGACGGCGCGGATGCCGCAGGTTTTGATGCAGGCGATCACGTCGTCCAGATACTCGTCCTCAAACTTCTGCGCCTTCTTGTCGCCCGTGACGGAGGCCGTCACGTCGCCGAGATAGGCGTAGCACAAAAGCGCGTC
>ERZ1026844.1015-NODE-1015-length-18197-cov-18.001433_pt1 | contig 18197 bp, 13 predicted proteins | sample MGYA00380152_ERZ1026844 | MGnify/ENA primary metagenome ERZ1026844 (study PRJEB33269, sample SAMEA4719788) | human gut metagenome | biome: human-associated habitat; feature: organic feature; material: feces | place: Cameroon | collected 2013-10 ... | reverse complement strand
TAAGGGCTTCATCAACATATTTCGTATCAAGTTCACTCATAGCGTCGGAAAACTTTTTTGCGTTCATACGAATACCTCTCTTTCAATCAAATATTGCTTCATCTTCTCGCGGATACGGGTCAGCCGGACAGAATGGTTATGATAGCAAGCCTGTGTAAATTCAGCGATCGTTTTATGTGAAATCTCCGTAAAAAATCTGCCACAGCAAAGAAAATGCCCGGAAGCGTTGTGCTTCCGGGCAGATTCTGCGTTTCGAAATTACGGCGTATAGCTTCTGGCCAGGACGGTCAGCTCGCCATGCTCGATGGTCGCCAGCGTGTTGTTGGCGGTGAAGCCGGGTTCGGACGCAGCCAGCTTTGCAAGGTCAGACGCGGCATAGGTCTCATCCGGATGCTCCGGGTCTGCATTGTCTGTCAGGACAAAGCCTTCCGCGACCGGCACGGTGATTCTGCCAAGCTCGTGATACGACTTCGCATCGTCCAAGCCAACAGCGTAGTAGACGCCCGAGTCATCACTCGTCAGATCGACACCGCCCTGCTCGAGTCCTCCATTGATGGTAACAAAGCCATCCTTGTCCTCGCGGGATGCAACGACCATGTCCTTGCCGTCCACGACGATGGTATCGCCGACGGCCAGCTGCGAAATATCCACCATGTCGTAGACATCGTAATCATAGACCGTCAGGGTGATCTCCGTCTTGCCGTCTTTTTCGGAAATGTCCTCCGCGCCGAAGCTTGCTGCGACGGTCGCGTCGGTCAGCGCGTTTACATCAAGAGTTTCCGGCAGCGGCTCGACGCGCTTTGCTTCCTGCGCGGGCTGCTGTGTTTCTGCGGTCTGCGCAGAATCCGGCTGCTGCTCCGTTTCCGCTGTGTTGGAGTCCTTCTGTGTATCCGAATTAGCCTGCTTGGCTGCGCAGGCGCTCAAGGCCAGCACCGAAAGGGCCAGCAGAATTGCCAATACTTTTTTCATAGGTCAAACTTCCTTTCATCAAGGGTGTTCCGTTCTTTCGAACTGGCGTTATTGTGACAGGAAGTTGTGACAAAATCTTGTTAGAAGCATAACCGAATTATGAATTATCAAGCGGCGTTTTGGGCAGGAAGAAATCCGGGCCCTTCGCTTCAAACAGCAGCAGCGACACGCTCAGAAGCAGATCGGCGTGCTTGACCGGTTCATCCAGCGGGATGCCGAATTCCTCCTGCATCCGGCGGATGCGGTAGAGCACGGTGTTGCGATGGGTAAAAAGCGTCTCACAGGTCTTTTGCAGCGACCGGCAGCAGATGAGATAATAATAGAGCGTCTCGCAGTACTGCGTGCCCTTTTCCCGGTCGTGCGCGGCAAGCGTCCGCACCTCCTGCGCAATCAGATCCTTTCGCTCTTCGACGTTTTTCAGCAGCAGCGGCGTGCGCAGCTGCGCGACGGTATAGACCCGTCCACCGTGGAAGCGTTCGTCCATCATCAGCGCCAGCGCCTCGCTTGCCGTGCGATAGAGCGCGGGAAGCGCAAACAGATCGTCAACTCGCTCCGACACGGCGACTTTCAGCTGAAACTCCTCTGCCAGCGCAGAAAAGCGGTCAATGTCCGCCTGCCGGGACAGGAAGAGAAAGACTGCACCTTTATAGACAAAGGCGTGCGAGTCCGGAAATATGGCGTCCATTTCCTCTTTCAAATGCCGCTTCCCAAGGTATTGGCTGTGGTACGCGGTCAGATCGACAAGGGCAAATGCAAACGGATGAAAGTCTGCCAGATAGGTACCGGCACTTTGCAGCTGAAAATACGGCGCGGACGGAAAGCCGCCGTCCAGCAGGTGCCGGAGAATATCCTCCGCCGTTTCAAACGGCTTATCCTGCCGGCTGGCTTCAACGAACAGCTGCTTGGATAAAATCTGTTCCACAGCGCGCCACGTCTGTGCTGGTATTTTTTCCAGATGCCCGTCCGTGTCGACGCAGATCAGATACCCCAGCCGCACGCCCGCACTGACGAGCGGGGCAAAGCGGCGGCGATACGGGCTGTCTGCAAGCTTGATGCAGTCCGCCGCTCCTGCGGACAGGGCTGGACTTCGGCTGATGATCGCGCCTGCCTCATAGGTGATCTCGCCGCTGCGCACCGACGCCTGAAAAACTGTATCGGAAAACCCCAGCGGCAAATGGTGCGCGGCAACATGAAACGTATCGTCCAGCACCAGAAGCGGACAGCCCAGCAGCGCGCCCGCGCCTTCTGCGAGGCGACTTAGATCGTCCTGCGCAAAAAAATCCCGCAGCAGCGCGTCGGCGCTGCACGTTTCCCACTGTGTTGCAGCCATATGGCGATATCCTTTCGCTTGTGCGCTTTGCACAAGTCTCTTTTTCCTTATTGTACTGCCAGCTTCTTGTTTTTACAAGATAAACCGACTAAAATTATATTATAAAACAGAAAAGGGGCATGTACGATGAACGAGGAGCAGTGGGAACATTTCAAAGAGCTTTGCGCCGTGTGGATCGATCATCTGAATCAGGTTATTTCTTTTCACCCCGCAGACGGCTTTGAACATCTGCCGTTTGCGACCCACGAGGCGCAGATGCACTTTGCGCTGGAAAAATGTAAAGACGGATATAAGATCCAATAAATATGGAGGCATTTGTATGAAACGCACCATTCGGGTTTTCAGTTTGCTGCTGGCAGCCGTGATGCTGCTGAGCGCACAGGCGCTTGCTGTCGAACCGGCACAGGCGTTTACGGACATATCGAAACAGGATTATTTTTATGACGCTGTCAATTGGGCGACCAAAAAAGAGATCACGTCCGGTGTCAGCAAGGACGTATTTGCACCGAATCGGGACTGCACGCGCGCCGACTTTGTGACCTTCCTCTGGCGCGCCGCCGGGAAGCCGGTCGTGAATTACGCGATGAGCTTTTCTGATGTGAAAGAGAGTTCCTATTACGCAGAAGCTGTCCGCTGGGCAGCAAGTCTCGGCATTGTGACCGGTCTCAGCAAGAACACCTTCGGTGCGACAAGCGCTGTGACCCGGGAACAGGCAGTCACGATGCTCTGGCGCTTTGCAAAGCAGCAGGGCTTCGACACCACGCAGGGCGGCATGGCGATCCGCGAGTATGAAGATTATGACATTCTTTCCGAATACGCCCGCGAGGCGATGGCCTGGGCAGTCAACACCGAAATCCTCAAGGGTGCCAACAACCGTCTGCTGCCGGATGCCGCCTGCACCCGCGCCCAGCTTGTGACGCTGCTGTACCGGCTGGAGTCCCAGACCACTGACATGGTCAATTACAGCGGTGACGTGACCGGCTGGATGTATGCACCCGAGAGCAAGGATACGCTGGTCAATCTGCTCGTGAGCATTGATACTGTCGCGCACGGCAGCGCAGGCGGCAGCCTGCAGCAGGCAAACGCCGCGGTTTCTCTGATGAAGCTCGCTATGAACGAGAGAGGAAAGGTCGAAGAAGCAGCGAAAACTTATCTGGCCGGAATGAATGCAACGCAGAAGGACTTCTTCTCCTTCCAGTGGCAGCAGGCGCTTCGTCAGGCAAACGCCCTGCTGGACGGCAGCGAGGATCCCGCGATTCTGGACGACGCCGGCGACGCCGGCTTTGACCTGCAGGCAGTCAGCAGCGCCAAGGTCGATGCTTTGGATAAAACCGTGACAGAGCTGCTGCGCGATGCCGGCGTCACGGACGAGTGGAAAAATCACACAAACCTGGAGCCGTTCAGCGCCGCCTGACCATTCAATTCTTCTTTTGTCGAATCTGATAAATTTATGGAGGTTTCCGGATTTCGGAAGCCTCCATGTTTTTTGTACGGCAATCTTCAACTGAGTTTCAGCCGCCGCTGCGGAACCGGACGGCAGATATTTTTCTGCTGCTCACCTGCGCAACTGCGGTTAAAATGCGTGATTTTGGAAAAATGCCGGTTTCTTTTTTGCAGGTTTTATCACAGAGCGAGGGGGCTTAGCGGCGGAACCGCTTCAGCAACTGAATTGTCAGCATAGAACAGAATGCCAGTCCCACTACAGCACCGATCATGCCAATAGACAGCGGCGCAACTGAAAACAGTGACTCCAATGCAGGAACTAACAGCACCAGTCCAAGCAGCAGGCTGCCTGCGGCAAAGGCTCCTAAAAGCGCCCGGTTGTTCCAGAACTTCCGGGTCAGCAGCACCGGATGCTGTGACTTACAGCTGAAGCCGTGGAACAGGCGGCTTAAACACAGGGTGGAAAACGCCATCGTCTGACCGGCAGCGGCTCCGCCATAGCTCAGCCCCAGATAGAACGCCGTAATGGTGGCGGCGGCGATCACCAGTCCTTCCATGCCGACGCTGAGGAGGAAGGGCTTCGTCAGGATACCTTCGTTCCGGGGACGCGGCTTCTCTCGCATGACTTCATCGGTATGCGGCTCCAGCCCCAGCGCAATAGCAGGCAGGGAATCCGTCAGCAGATTGATGAACAGCAGATGGACTGCCGAAAAAGGCACTGGAAGCCCCATGAGAGAGGCGTACAGCACCGTCAGGATCCCGGCGGTATTGCCGGAGAGCAGAAATTGAACGGCCCGCTTGATGTTGGCGTACACGTTCCGGCCATTCTTCACGGCTTTCACGATGGTGGCGAAGTTATCGTCCGCCAGCACCATACCGGCCGCATCCTTGGCGACCTCTGTTCCTGTGATCCCCATTGCAACGCCAATGTCCGCCTGCTTCAGTGCAGGGGCGTCGTTGACACCGTCTCCGGTCATAGCCACCAGGTTGCCCCGCTGCTGCCATGCCCGGACGATGCGGATCTTATGCTCCGGGGACACACGGGCGTAGACGCTGACCTTCGGCACGAAGTCCTGCAATTCCTCGTCGCTCATGCCGTCGATGACCGCGCCCTCCACGGCTTCTGTGCCGTCACGTAGGATACCGATCTCCCGTGCAATGGCCGCCGCTGTGATCTTATGGTCGCCGGTGATCATAATCGGACGGATACCGGCGCGGATACACTCCGCCACTGCTGCCTTAGATTCCTCGCGGGGCGGGTCCATCATGGCGATCAGGCCCAAAAAGTTCAGGCCGTTTTCATCCGCCAGACTGACTGCCGTGCTGTCCACGCGGCGGCAAGCGAAGGCCAGTACCCGCAAACCTTCGTTGGAAAACTGCTCGTTGACCTGTTCGATGTTCTTTCGTTCCTCTGGCATTATAATACTGCGTTCCAGAAGCACATCCACTGCGCCCTTGGTGACCATCAGAAATCCTCCCTCCAATTTATGGACGGTGGACATCATCTTTCGGTCAGAATCGAAGGGAATCTCTGTCAACCGGGGCCAGCGGTTTCGGACAACGTCCTCATCAAAGCCGTTGGTCTCTCCAAGCCGTACCAGCGCCGTTTCCGTCGGATCGTCGATCTCGTTGTCACCGCTGATGGTGGCATCGCTGCACAGCAAGGCCGCCCGCAGCAGTAGCTCTTGTATCGGGTCATGGAAATCGGCGTCCTTTGCATCAATCACCTTTCCACCGGTATACAGTTTCTTGACAGTCATGCGGTTCTGTGTCAGCGTGCCGGTTTTATCTGAACAGATCACAGACACGCTGCCAAGCCCCTCCACCGCCTGCAAATGGCGGATGATGGCGTTTTCTTTCGCCATTTTCCGGGTTCCGAAGGACAGCACGATGGTGACGCTGGAGCTGAGCGCCTCGGGGATGGCCGCCACCGCCAACGCGACGGCAAAAAGGAAGGCGTTCATCGCGTTTTTATGCCGCCACAACACGCTGACAGCAAACAGCACCGCACAGATTGCAAGAATCATAATCGACAGCTTTTTGCCGAACTGATCCAGACTGACCTGCAGCGGGGTTTTCCGTTCCTCCGTGCTTTTCAGCAGCAGAGCGATTTTTCCCATTTCGGTGTCCATGCCAGTGGCCGTCACAAGAAAGCGCCCCCGACCATAGGTGACGAAGCTGCCGGAGAAAACCATGTTCTTCCGGTCTCCCAGTGCGGTTTCTCCGCTGATCTCATCCATATCCTTTTCCACCGGAAGGCTTTCACCGGTGAGGGCGCTTTCCGCGCACTTCAGGCTGGCACATTCCAGAAGGCGTCCGTCCGCGCAGACGGAATCGCCCGCTTCCAAGATCACCACATCACCCGGGACCACCTCACGCCCTGGGATCTGTACGATCTGACCGTCCCGCAGCACCTTGGCGGTGGGAGCGGACATCTGCTTCAGGCTGTCCAGTGACGCGGCTGCCTTGACGGTTTGAACGGTTCCCAGAATTGCGTTCATGGTGATGACTGTCAGAATAACGATCATGCTTTCTACATCGCCCATACAGGCGGAAATGACAGCTGCCAAAATCAGAATCAGCACCAGAAAATCTGCGAACTGTCCCAGAAATATCTGCAAAACGCTTTTCTGCTTTCCAGCGTGCAGCTCGTTGGCACCGTATTTCTCCAGACGACTCTTCGCATCCGCATGTGTCAGGCCTAATTCTTGACAGCCCAGCCCCCTGAACAGTTCCATCCGGGATTTTTCCCAAACCTGTTTTTCATGTTTCATGTTCCGTGGCTCCTTTCAACAGACGCAAAAAAGGCGAACCCTTTTGCGTCAATGTCTTTCCATTGATACAAAAGTCTCGCCTTTTCAATCCGCGGTGGAGCCAGACGGCTCGTACTGACGCTGACGGATACACAAAGCTGTGCCAGCTACTCCCTTTTGAGGGTAGGATACACTGTTCTTCTGGCGTTGTCAAGAATACACCCTATAAAATTATTCTGAACTTTTCTGAGGAAGCGTTGACTGTTTCCGACATTTTCTCTATGATAAGGTTCTGCAAATGCCCTGATAAATTCCACATGCTGTTTTCTTTACAATAACCTTGATCAGGAGTAAGCAATATGTTCAACGCAAACCCAGGTGAATCTTGCACTGCAACTGCGGCGCCGTCTTGCAGTCTCTGGAAAACATGGCGCAAAAATCTGCTGCTGTTCTGCTCTGCCAGCGTCTATATCGAGCTTTGTCTGCACCTGTGTGTATATCGCTCACTGGACCGCTATGCGGTCTACCTGCTTCTATTCGGTCTGCTGGGCGGCGTGCTCAGCTCCCTGCTGGTCTCGTGCCTACCCGGCGTCGCGCGGCAGATCGCGGGATTCCTTCTGATAGCCGCGCAGGTGCTGTTTACCGAGGTGCAGCTGGTTTATCAGGCGATCTTCGGAAACTTCATGCCCATCAACGAGATCAGCATGGGCGGAAATGTTGTCACAAATTTTACCTCGCAGATCCTTTACAGCATCGGCAGGAACCTTTCGACAATCCTTTTGCTGCTGATACCGCTGCCTGTGACGATCCTCTGCCTTGCGCTGCGGAAACCGGGCGCGCTGAAGCGTCGGCTCCGCTGGCGGCAGGCGCTTGCGTCCGCTGGTGTTTTTCTTGGGCTGCTGGTCATAACTGCAAGTCTCATGCTTTCTGGTCGAAACAAGCCGCTTTCCGTGTACCATACCTTCTGCAACGTGAACACCTCCACCGACAGCAGCTATAAGAAGGTCGGTATGCTGGCCACCACGGCGCAGGAGCTTCGCTATATGCTCTTCGGCAGCCGCAGCGGCACATCTTCGATCACGCCGTCCTCTCTGGGTGCAAGCAGCAGCCCGCGAACCTACAGCAGCAATTCCTATAATGTGATCGAAAGCATTGATTTCGCCGCCCTTGCAGACGGCACCAACGACGAAACTCTGAAAAATACGGATCAGTATCTGGCGACCGTGATCCCTACCCGAAAAAATAATTACACCGGTCTTTTGAAGGACTATAACCTGATCACGATCTGCGCCGAGAGCTTCTGCCCCTGGTTCATCAGTGAGGAACTGACGCCGACGCTCTACAAGATGACCCATACCGGCATCATTTTTGAAAATTACTATGGTACCTTCCAGTCTGTCACCACCAACGGCGAGTACACCATGTGTATGGGGCTGTATCCGGATATGTCCCGTACAAAAACCGATTCCAGCTTCAATGTGGCAGGTACCAATTATCTGCCGTTCTGCCTGGGCAATGCGCTCAAAAAGATGGGCTATCAGGCCTGGGCCTATCACGACTACATCGGAGATTTTTATAACCGGAACATCACCCACGCCAACATGGGCTACACCTTCCAGGCAGCGGATTCCGGTCTGGATATCAAAATCGACTGGCCCTCGTCCGATCTGGAGATGATGCAGGCCTCCGTAGACGACTATATCGGAAGCGAAACGCCCTTCCACGCCTATTACATGACCTTCAGCGGCCACTACCAGTACAACTGGGACAATGCCATGAGCGCAAAAAACAAAGATGTGGTGAAGGATCTGCCCGATTCCGAGCCGGTCAAGGCGTATATCGCCTGCAATTTGGAGCTGGAGTATGCGCTGGAATACCTGACGCAGCGGCTGGAGGCGGCCGGCATTGCAGACAAGACCTGCATCGTCCTGACCAACGACCATTATCCCTATGGTCTAACCGAGACAGAATACAATGAGCTGGCAGGTCAAACGCTGGACACCACCTTTGAAAAATACCGCAACAGCTTCATCTGTTATGTTCCCGGTCTTCCAGAGAATATCGTGGTGGATGAATACTGCTCCACGGCGGACATTCTGCCGACGCTTCTGAACCTGTTCGGCGTGGACTTTGATTCGCGGCTGCTGGCAGGTACTGACGTGTTATCCACCGGGATCCATATGGCCGTGCTGTCGGACAAGTCTTTTTTGACGAAAACCTTCCGCTATGACGCCGGGTCTGAGACCGTCATCCCCGCACATGCGGACGCCAGCATCTCCGACGAAACGCTCGAGGCGCACCGTCTCTATGTAGAAAACAGGTTCCAGCTCCCCAGCAACATTGTCAACAGTGATTATTACGCGCACGTCTTCGACAAACAGCCGAGCGGCGGCAGTCTGGAGGACACTGTGGTATTTACGGATATCAAGAGCATTTTCAATCAGGCCAGTGTTCTGTATATGTACCGCAACGGGTATGTGGATCCGGAGTCTCCGGACACTTTTGGAGGAAAGGCCAGAGCAAAGCTGGGAGAATTTGTTGATGTACTCTACCGAATCGCCGGACGCCCCGAAACGGACAGCTCCGCTCTTCCGCCTGATTCTGAAAGGGAGGACTTTGACGTCACCGATCCCTATTACGACGCTGTATGCTGGGCCTGGCAGAAGCGGCTCCTCCGGCAGGATGATGTGTGTACTGCATGCACAGATAAAGTGGACTATCAAGCCGCGTGCGTGCTGATCTACCGCTATGCGGCTATGGCCGGCGTCGATACGGCAGTAGACCGGACACAGCTCCAGCAGACCATACAGAGTGAGCCGCAGCTCAGTGCCGAAGCCGTCCGCGCCATGCTCTGGTGCAATCAGACCGGCATCACCACACGGGACAGCGATCTTCCCGATTTGCTGGATGCCTCCGATACCCGCATCAGCCGCTATCAGATGACGTCGTTTCTATTTTATCTGTGTACTTACGAGCTGCAGCCAGAAGACTAAGGATATGATTTGAAACGATCTTGATAATTGACCGACATATAAAATGCGCTGCTTGTAATTCTGCAAGCAGTGCGTCTTTATATTTTTCCTGAAATGTTGTTCTGGCAATGATATGACCGTGACTACTATCATCCGAAATCCCCAAAAAGCCGGTTTATCCAGTGTTTTCAATGGTTTTGCAATCATTCAGAAAAGACGAACATTCTCGCAAAAAACCGTATAACCCTTGAAAACACAGCATTTTATCAGTTGATGCCTGAAAACTCCGACTCTGTAGGTCGCACGTTCGAATCGTGTCGGGCGTACCAAAACGCCGTGAAATCGTATGATTTCACGGCGTTTTTATATAAACTGGTCAAATTTTCTCCTTTGAGACATAGTTCAGTTGGATGGAGCCTTTTCATGGACAAATAAAGGTTTACCGCTCATATTCCTCATATTCTTCTGCCAGCACCCAGAGATCGTATTCCTGTTTTGCCTTTTCCAACGAGGACAGTTCCTCTTTCGAGCGCTGTGCTTCCTGATTCTTTCTGCTGTGCCGTTCTTCTTTATCGGCTTTTTGTTTTCGGATACACCCCAGTGCAGAAACTTCTGGATGATTTCGAAGGACATGCATCCGTATTTCTTCTATCTGTGGCTGGAATGGAGCGATAGATTAAAACTGGCGACACCAGATTGCAAAAAATCCAATGAAGCTTCTGCCACACAGGGAATTGGCGCACGTTCCAGGCAATTTGGCGACTATGCATCAGCAAATCCAAACGCCTGCTCCAGACGGCGCTGGACGCAAGCATGACTGATGTCGACTTTTCCCTGCGCGGGTGCGTCTGACAAAGAATTTCCATGCGCATCTGCAAAGCTGCGGCAGATATTTTGCGCTCACGGTTCACGGCAGCACGGAATATTGTAGCCGCGTGTTCGATAGCCGTGGCCGCACCTGCAAGGAGGTCGGCGCTATGCGGCAGTATGTGCAAAGTCACGCACAGGACGAGTTGCTCAAAATCTATCGTCGTGAGTACATGCGCCGCTTCGCGTGGATTCGCGTAGGAAAAATTTAGCAGAAAGTATGTTCCGCGTGGAGTAAGGAAGCGCAGAAGGAAAAAGAGAAGTGCGAGAGCGGCCAAGATCTCACAGAGGAAATTTGTGCAGTGGCTGAAGCGGTAATACCAACATAAAACATACGAGACAAGGCAAGCTTGTCCCGCATATTCGTATTTGTGCTGTGCCCTTGAAAGCAGCGCCAATCAAAGCTCCTGCGGCATCTGCCAGGCTTCGATATCGGTATGCAGCAGATGGTGAGAACGTTCGGACAGCGGCTTTCCGAGATACTCTTTGTAAAGCGCCTGCACATCGGGGTTTTCATGCGAGAAACGAAGGGGCATCTTGTGGTCAAGTCTCCACAAGACATTTCCGCGCGCCTCGGCGCACTCCTCGCCATCGTGAATCGGCTGGCCGCCGCCGCCTGCGCAGCCACCGGGGCAGGCCATGACCTCAACGAAGTCATACTGCACGTGGCCGGAGGCAATCGCCTCCATGAGCTCTCTGGTGTTGCCGAGTCCACTGACCACCGCCGTGCGGACCGTGCCTGCACCGGGAATGTCGAAACTCGCTTCCTTCCAGCCCTGCATGCCGCGCACAGCAGTAAAGGCATCGGGGTCCGGATTTTCACCGGTCACAAGATAGTACGCGCTGCGAAGCGCTGCGTCCATGACGCCGCCGGTCACGCCGAAGATCACCGCCGCGCCCGTACCGGAGCCGAGCGGCGAATCGAAGCTGCTCTCCTCCAAGGACGCCGGATCGATCATCGAGCAGCGGAGCATCCGCACGAGCTCGCGCGTGGTGATGACCACGTCGACATCGGGGTCACCGCAGGCGTCTTTCATCGTGGGAAGCGCCGCCTCCGCCTTTTTGGATGTGCACGGCATGACGGAGATAACGCGAAGGTTCTTGGGGTCGACGCCGATCTTCTCTGCGAAATAGCTTTTGGCCACCGCGCCGAACATCTGCTGCGGCGATTTCGCGGTAGAGAGGTTCTTTGCAAACTGCGGGAACTGCCCCTTTACGAACCGCACCCAACCGGGACAGCAGGAGGTAAACATCGGCCAGGAATACACATCCCTGTGCGTAAAGCGCTCGATGAACTCGCTGCCCTCTTCCATGATGGTGAGGTCGGCGCTGAAATTGGTGTCGAATACATAATCAAAGCCCAGCTCCCGCAGCGCAGAGGCCAGAACGCCCGGCGCGGCCTGTTCGGGTGAGAGACCAAAATATTCTGTCCACGCCGTGCGGACAGCAGGTGCAACCTGTACGACGGTCGTGAGGGTGGGATCGGCGAGCATGCGGTAGACGTGGTCGGTATCGTCGCGCTCCTCCAATGCACCGACCGGACAGTGGGTCACACACTGGCCGCAATAGGTGCAGAGGGACTGGGAAAGGCTGTCCGCCTTTGCCGTACCGACGGTCGTCCGGGAGCCGGTGCCAACCAGATCCCAGATATGCACGCCCTGCACCTTATCGCACACCTGCACGCAGCGCATGCACTTGACGCAGCGGTTTTCAAAGCGCAAAATGGGCGCGGAGTAGTCGACCGGCGCCGGACGCAGCTTTTTCTGATAGGGCGCGCCGAGCAGATTATAGTCGTTGGCGAGCTTCTGCAGCTTGCAGTTGCCACTGCGCGTACACTTGACGCAGTTGACCTCGTGCTGGCTGAGAAGAAGCTGGAGATTCACGCGGCGCGTCATGCGCACCTTCTGAGAGTTCGTGTGGATGACCATGCCCGCATGCACCTCGTTGTCACACGCGGCGACAAGCGTTTCCTGTCCCTCGACCTCGACCATGCAGATGCGGCAGGCACCGATCTCGTTGAGATCCTTGAGATAGCAGAGCGTCGGGATGTCGATATTGGCCGCGCGCGCGGCGTCCAGAATGCTGGTTCCCTCTGGCACGCAGACGGTTTTGCCGTTGATCGTGAGTGTTACCATCTTTCGATTCTCCCTCCCTTGAAGATGCCGTAGCCGAAGTGGTCGCAGCGCAGGCAGCGTCCGCTCTCCGCGCAGGCCTCTTCGTGCGTCATGCCACATTCAATGTCTTCAAAATCACATTTGCGCTGGGCTGCCTCACGCTCTTTGGTGTTGACGCGGCCGCGCGCGGGGCAGACGTCCAGATGCGGCGCAGGGATCTCCACATCGGTACGGATCTCATGGTGGAAGCCGAGCTGCTCGTCGATATTGGCCGCCGCGACCTTGCCTGCCGCGATGGCGCGGATGGCGGTGGCCGGGCCGGTCACGCAGTCGCCGCCGGCAAAGACGTTTTCCATGTTGTCGATCTGGCTGGAGCTTTCGGCCATAAGCGTTCCCCTTTTGATGGGGATGCCGGCCTGCTCAAAACCCGCGATCTCCACGCCCTGCCCGATGGCGACGACGATGATGTCCGCCGGAATGCGTTCTTCTGGCTGGTCTGCCGCGTCCGGGCGAGGCCGTCCGGACTTGTCGGCAAGGCCGATGATCTGCGGCTGCACCCAGAGGGCGGCGGCCTCGCACGCTTCGTTTGCCTCGATGCGCACCGGCGCAGAAAGCTCGCGGATCTCCGCACCCTCGGCAATTGCGCCCTGCACCTCGTCGGGAAGCGCGGACATATCCGCAATTCTGCGGCGATAGACGCAGGTGACGCTCGAAGCACCCAGACGGACGGAGCTTCTTGTCACGTCCATTGCGACGTTGCCGCCGCCGATGACCACGACACGCTTGCCGGTGAAGTCCGGCATCACATCATCACCGATGGCGCGCAGCATTTCGACGGCGGACATGACATTTTTGCTGTCCTCGCCGGGAATGCCGGTTTTTTTGTCCGTATGCGCGCCGATGGCGACATACAGGCAGTCGTAGTCTTTATGCAGCCGCTCGAAGGAAATGTCTTTGCCGACGGTCACTTCGGTATGTACTTCCACTCCGGTGGACAGAATGGAGGTAATCTCCGCATCAAGCTTTTCGCGCGGGAAGCGGTAAGCCGGGATGCCGTAGCGGAGCATACCGCCGAGCTGCTTCTTTTCCTCAAAAATTGTCACGCTGTGCCCCATGAGGCGCAGATAATACGCGCAGGAAAGGCCGCTCGGGCCGCCGCCGATGATGGCGACGCGCTTGCCGGTCGACTTCCCACAGGCAGGATTCGGAACATCCCCTGCGTGGTCGACTGCATAGCGCTTGAGGCCCCGGATATTGACGGGCGCGTCGACCATATTGCGGCGGCAGCGCGCTTCACACGGATGCTCGCAGATATACGCACAGGCGGTCGGCATGGGGTTATCCTTGCGAATCAGGCGCACGGCGTCTGCGTACCGCCCCTCGCGCACCAGCGCAACATAGCCCGGCACGTCCACGCCCGCAGGACAGAGCGAAACGCAGGGCACGGGGTTCTGCAGCGACGCGAGGCACCGGTGGTGCTGAACGTGGTTCACATAATCGTCCCGGAAGCCCTCAAAGCCGCTCAGGACCAGCTGCGCCGCGTCGCGGCCGATGGCGCAGTCGGCAGAGGCGACGATGGCGCGCGCCGTTTTTTCGATGGTGTCGATGGTCAGCATCGTACCAGTACCGTCGAGCACCTGCCCCATCAATATGCTCAGCTGGCCAAGTCCAATGCGGCAGGGCACGCATTTGCCGCACGACTGCGCGTGGCACAGCTGCAAAAATGTCAGTGACATATCGATCGGACACAGGCCCGGAGGACTGGACGCGATCCTGCGTTCCATGTCCTTGTAGAGGCGGTCAACGACCGTCTGGGCCTTGCTTGCGGTTTTGATATCCAATCTGCTCAAGGCTGGCTCCCTCCTTCTGCTTTTCTGATCTTTTTGTTCTATTTTTTGATATAAATAGCATTTTTTAATCCAAAAAAATCATAGCATATCCACCGGATACCGGTCAATACTTATCGATAAAATCTTATCAAACCGTTCATTCTTCTTTTGCGGACCGTCTATTCGTAATTTGATATGTCCCATTTCAAAAGCCGGAGGCAGCCCTGATACGCGCCGGAGCAGCGGCGTTGTTTTGCGCCGCTGCTCGTTTTGTTTATTCAGCCTGTACGTTTTGCCCGGTATAGATCTTTGTGTCATCCTTATGAACTGTGTTCAGTTTGGGCTCCGCCGTCTTCTGCCCAGGAATAAAAATGGGTCGAGCGCGTATCCGACGCCAGCGGTGCAGGGTCGAGGCGGAAGCCGGAGATCCCGAGCGCCTCCTCCGGGCGAACCCAGGGTTTTCCCTGTACGGCACTCGTTTCCTCATGCGTCAGAAGCCCCCGGTAGATCGTCAGTGCCCGCCGGTAATAGCCGTCGCGGATGCAGGTCTCCTCCTCGCCGTCATTCAGCAGGTGCAGGATTAGCGGCAGCATCTGTGCTGCGTAGGCAACAGACGCAGATTGTGCAACCGCGCCCGGAATATTTGCAACACAGTAATGCACAATGCCGTCTACAATGTACCGCGGATCTTCATGCGTGGTCGCGCGGCTGGTCTCGATCGCGCCCGGCTCGTCGTTGGAAATATCCACGATCACTGAGCCCTTTTCCATGAGGGAAAGCATGTTTCGGGTGATGAGGAACTCTTTGTTCTCCTTCTGCCATTTGACACAGTTGAGGACGATATCCATTTTCGGCAATTCTTCCGCAATATGCGCCCGTGAGCAGCGCCTAACGCGGACTCGTCCATTATACTGTGCTGAGAGCGCACGGAGCCTGTGCATATTTCTGGCCATGACCGTACAGTTGGCGCCGAGCGCCTGTAAGACCTGCAGAGCGCCTCTGCCGACTTTTCCGCTTCCGAGAATCAGCGCATGGATGCCCGGCTCCCCCGCAAGGCCGCCGACATATTTTCCCTTTCCGCCGTGGATGGTCAGCAGCGATTCCAGCCCGAACAGCGCCCCCTGCTTCCCCGCTGCCTCACAGTTCGGGGAGCCATATCGATGGGAATCCTCCGCCGTAAATGCAATGCAGCCGCTTTTCATCAGCGCGTCGACCTCCTCCGGATTTGCCGCCGGATGCAGGCAACCGAGAAGTAGCTGGCCTGTCCGGATCAACGGCCATTCCTCCGGCGTAAACTCCTTGACCTTGGCAACCATATCGCAGACCTTGAACAGCTCCTGCACGGAGTCTGTCAGAAGCGCTCCCGCAGATTCATACGCTTCATCCGAAAAACCGGCTCGTTCTCCGCAGCCGCGCTGTGCATAAACAGTGTGTCCTGCGGTCGTGATGGTCTCCACCTCTTTTGGCGTACAGATCACTCGGTTTTCACCCTTCTTCGTCTCACGCAAAATCCCCAAAATCATATGCCGCGCCTCCTTTCAACAAATATTTTTCTTGTCATGCTGTGTTTTCTGTTTTTATATTATACAGGAAAATCGGCAGATCCGCAATGCTAATAATATGAAGTCTCAGTTTAATTTAGTGCCGCTCCGCATACCTCAACAAAAACGTGCAGGATTTGAGCGGATCCCGCTCAAATCCTGCACGTTCCAAGTTTCTGTGCAGCGCTTATTTCTCACGCTCAGCCTTCTGACACGCCGGGCAGACGCCTTCAAAGATCAATCTGTGCCGTGTGATCCGATACCCGGATTCCGCTGCGATCGTTTTGTCCGGCGTTGGGTCGTATGAAAACGGGGCATCACAGACTGCGCCGCAGCCCGTGCAGATCAGGTGATAGTGAAAGTCTGTCCTGCAGTCATACCGATCCGCTCCGGGGACCTTTACATGCGTGATCTGCCCCTCCTCAGAAAGGATATTCAGATTCCGATAAACCGTTCCGCGGCTGATTCTCGGGTCTTTTGTACGGATCTCCAGATAGATCTGGTCTGCGCTCGGATGGTCATGGTGTTCCTGTACCGCTTCCAGAACAATTTTACGCTGCCGTGTGTTTCGGTACTGCATCTTGCTTCTGCCTGCCCTCATATCATTCAATTTCATCGTCTGCCATGAAAAATCCGGACTTTCCACCCCTATCCATGAGCAGATATATGAATTGTACCGCAAAATATATCGGCTGTCAACATTCCAGTAATTGCAGTTTTTGGCAGCAGATTTCCTATCGTTTTCTCCTCTTGTCAAACGAAACTGCATCAGATATACTCAAAATAGAGGAGAGAAACCGAAGTTCCGGAACAAATCCTGCAACGGAGCCTCTGTTTTCCCGTCTATAAACAGAGCGACAAACGAAAGGAGATTACACTATGAAAAAGGATCGCCAACTTGTAATTCTGCTTGCCGCCCTGCTGGTTCTGATTTTTTTATCCAGCTGTGCCGCGGGCAAAAACGCGTCCATGACCCCTGCGGCCACTGATTTTGCCTACGCCGAGGACGATTCCTAAAGCAAAAAAGGCTGCCGCCGAGGCTGCTGCAAAGGAGCAGGAACCATGATCAGGCGGAGCAATACTACTGTTTTTTATAAATCGCTTGCTATCAGGACTCGGTATCTATTATAATATAACCACCACAGGAAACCCATATGAAAGCAGCTTTGCCCCGCCTGCACCCGCCGCCATTCCGACGTGAATATGCAAGGAGGTATTGTCTATGAGTACACAAGCCATCCGTTCCAGAGAGAATCCTAATCTCGAACTCATTGCATTCCATGGTCATTTTGCGACCCGGCATTCCCATAACAGTCATTACCTTGACATCACACGGCTGAAGCACGAATACAGTCTGGCGCACGACACTGCGCTTGCGCTCGCAAACCATTACATCTACGAAAAGTCGATCGACACCATCATCTGCATGGATGGCAGCGAGGTCATCGGCGCGTTCCTGGCCCGACAGCTGACGCAGAAAATTTTGTTCTCTGTCAACAATAACAAGAGCATCTGTGTCGTCACACCGGAATATGACTCCAACGGCCAACTTCTTTTCCGTGAAAATCTGGTTTCCATGATCCATGGCAGAAACATGCTTCTATTGATCTCGACAGTCAATTCCGGAAAAACTGCGCGGCGCGCCCTTGATTGTATCCAATACTATGGCGGCAAAACGCAGGGCATTGCAGCGGTTTTCAGCGCAATTCCTGACCTGGACGGCATCCCAGTGTTGAGCCTGTTCACGCCTGCCGATATCCCGGGCTATGAGACCTATCCAACCGGCGAGTGCCGAATGTGCAAAGCCGGGCAGCGAATTGACGCGCTGGCGAACAGCTATGGTCTTTCCACCTTCCGATGATCCTTCAGACAGGCAGCGCACCCGGCCTTCGCGTCCGGGTGCGCTGTTTATATGATCAGAAAACATCTTTTGCGTAACCGCTGACGAAACCGTTTGTCAGCCCATGTCGGCGGCAAGGGTCTGGTCGATGAGTTTCTGCAGCGTCTCCGCCTGCTTTTTTTCCGTGATGGCACCTACGATGGGGTCACCCACGATGTTGCCGTTGCGGTCCACCACATAGGTGGTGGGATAGGCGAAGATGTTGGTTGTGAATTTTCCGGCCTCGCCATCGGAAGCGAAATACACGTTCTGATAGGTCGCGCCCTTCTTGGCCAGCACATCCTTCGCCTCCGAGATTGCCGCTTCGTCGCCATCCAGCGTGAAGGTGTTGACGCCGATGAGCGTGCCGCCCTTCTCCGCAAGTTCTTTGTTCAGCGCGTCCAGCTCGGCAAGCTCACCCACGCAGGGATTGCAGGTGGTGAACCAGAAATTCACCACGGTGACAGCATTGCCGGAGAACAGCTCGTCGCTCTTCACCG
>ERZ1026844.1013-NODE-1013-length-18232-cov-7.831215_pt1 | contig 18232 bp, 12 predicted proteins | sample MGYA00380152_ERZ1026844 | MGnify/ENA primary metagenome ERZ1026844 (study PRJEB33269, sample SAMEA4719788) | human gut metagenome | biome: human-associated habitat; feature: organic feature; material: feces | place: Cameroon | collected 2013-10 ... | reverse complement strand
GTTTTAATCTGTGGCCTAGCACTATATTTTAATGTTTAACTCCGAAAGTCAGGTATCATAGATTTTCTACATGTTAAAGCAGTAATTTTTGAAAGACCTCCATTTCTTTGCAAAAGTCCTCATACTGCTTCTGCAGTTGCTCTCTTTTTCCTCCTCGCAGCGTTTCCAGAACCATTACGACTTTTTCATTCAAGGGCACAATTCCCAAATTAGCTGTCACCCCCTTCAAGGCATGAGCCGGAGCGATTGCTCCCTCATAATCCCCCTCCTTCATACATTCCTTGAGATGGTTGTATGAGTTTTCCTGAAGGAAATCCTGAATGCACTCCAGATATAATTCCCTGTCTCCCAGCACTCTGGTCAGTGCCCCCTCCAGATCTACACCATACCCTTCCAGCTTCTCCCAGATATCCATCTTTTCACGTTCCTCCTTTTAAAAGCGCCCCCTGGCAGCGGCCCCTTTATTCTATCTACATTCTGCTTTGTTTTTCTATGTATCCATAAACTAGTAAAAGCATATTTTCCCGTAAATAAATTCAGAAATTTTCTTATCTTAATAATAAGTTGATTAACTTTATTTTTCAATAATATTTAATGTTTTTTACGCTATTTCATGCTCTCTTACAAAAAGTGCGCACATTTTCATAAAAATTTAAATAGTGGAACCATCTATTACATGATATAATTGGTTGAATCTTACTAAAAGAGGTATCTATGATGAAGAACCCTTCCCGAAAAGCAATCCTGACCTACGCAATTCTCGTCCTGGCAATTCTGCTGCTGGATCTTTGTTTCGCCTATCCCAGTCTTCACTTTTCCTATGAACCCCAAGGCGAAACTGTAGATTTATTCTCTGCTTACTATTCCTACTCTTTAAATACGGAATTTAACGAAGAAAGCCTCTATTTCACCCAGTCCGGGGATGACCCCCAGCTTTATCTCACGGACATGGAACAGACCTTAGGAGGCATTACCATCAGTCTTGCCGAACCACTGGACAGCGATATGCGGGTAGAGGTTTTTTACCAGACCACAGAAATGCCCGGTTTGTCTGCCAGAAAATCTGTGGTAACCACTCTCTATACCGGGGAACGTTCCTGCAATGTGAAGCTCCCCCTTCATACCTACCATTCCCTGCGGCTGGATTTGGACGGCTCTTATCAGCTGGACTCCATCACCGGCTGTTCCGGAACCATGAAAAAAACACCGGTATTAAACGGTGCTTTCTTTCTGGTGCTGTTAAAATGGCTGCCTCTTTCCATCCCGGCTGTCCTTCTGATTTTCCTGGCACACCGTGACCGGTATCAGAAAACCGGAACCCTGATGAAATCCTTATTTGTCCTGCCGGGAAACGACACCCGTAACCACGGCTACGATTTTCTCCGGGTATTGGCGGCACTCATGGTCATCAGCATGCACGCCTGCCGTAACGCCCTGGCAGAAATGGCAATGGAGGGTGTCGGCTATCACTTTGTCAACATCCTGTTTCTGACTGCCCTCTCCTGTAACACCCTCTACCTGATGTTAAGCGGTGCCCTGCTGTTACAGGACCGTCAGGAAACCGTACTTCACTTTTACGCACGCCGTTTCGGGAAGGTGGTCATTCCCCTGCTTTGCTACTATGTGCTGTTTCTGGACTTTAACCAGGTGTTCGATGACTCCCTGTGGGATGGCATCCGGGTGTCCTTGCAGATGATTCTGTCCGGTGCGCCGGGCTTTGCCCCCCAGTTCTGGCTGGTGTACACCCTGATTGCCCTGTACCTGTTTACGCCCTTCCTGCGGAAGATGTTAAAAATCCTCAACACCCAGATGCTCCAGACGCTGGTGCTGCTCATTCTCATTCTGAATCTGCTCACCTCTTACCTGCCACTTCTGGGCATCAGTTTCGGTGTGACCTCCTCCCTGGCATCCTGGCTGGGAGCTTATATCCTTGGCTACTTTATGACCACAAAAGAGGCAGCCAGAAACAACCGCCTGTATCTGCATATCGGCGTGTTCTGCCTGCTCCTCTCCATCCTGATGGCGTACACCATCCCGGAAAATATTGCCTATATTTCCAACTGTGTACCCACCACCTTATTTATCTGCTGTGCCTTGTTTGCCCTGGTTCACAGCTGTGAGAGCTTTTTTGCAAAGCCCCATCGCATTCTGGGATTTTTCTCCCGCTACAGCTATTCCATCATTCTGGTACACTGGTACATCCTGTTCGTGGTGGTGGAATCCCATCTGGGCATCACACCCACCAGGGCACGGATTTTCGGCGGCACCCTTGCCACGATTCTATTGACCTTCCTGCTGTCCGCAGCCTACGGCTTTGTCTTTGAAAATCTGGTGATTCTGCCCTTACAGTATGTGTGGAACCGGTTCTGTGGCTGGGTGGAAAACCGCACAAAACAGGCTTAAGCCTTCTTCTCCTTTCGCTGCAGCCAGAGGAAAAACAGCACATTCAGGCAAATTCCAAAGGCAGACGGGTAACAAAAATCGACACTGCCAGCAAGTCCGCACTGCCGCTTTAGAAATATTCCGGTCCTGCGCAATGGTGATGACATATTCCAGTTTCGCATCACGATGCAATACTGTCCGTATTTTCCATCCACGCGGTACATGCCATCGGGCATATTCCAGAAAAGATAGGCATATTCGTGCCCGATTTCCTCATCCCCCTCGTTTGCCTGGATGTAGGGTGTAGTCCAGCACATAGTCCTCCATGGAGAAAAGTCCCTCCTGCACCGCAAAGCCCACTGCGGTACTGGTAAAACTTTTCGTCCCGGAATACTGGTTCTGTTTTTCCTCCGGCTTTGGCTGGTAGTGTACCAGAAGTTCATCATTCTGATAAACCATCATTCCGTTTACAATGATTGTAACATGAAAAGGAACATTTTTTATTTATAGGAAGAAATTTCCTATAAATAGAAAACAAGGGAAAGCAAAATTGCTTTCCCTTGCAAGAATCTAATTCTATTTATTATTTGCTCTGCTCAGCAATCGCTGCCTGCGCTGCAGCCAGACGAGCGATAGGCACACGGAAAGGAGAACAGGAAACATAGTCCAGACCGATCTTGTGGCAGAACTCTACGGAAGAAGGATCTCCACCGTGCTCACCACAAATACCTACATGCAGGTTAGGATTAACGGGTTTGCCAAGTTTGATGGACATTTCCATTAACTTGCCGACACCTGTCTGATCCAGTTTTGCAAACGGATCGTTCTCGAAAATCTTAGCATCATAGTATGCATCCAGGAACTTACCGGCATCATCACGGGAGAAGCCGAAAGTCATCTGGGTTAAGTCATTCGTACCGAAGCAGAAGAAATCAGCCTCTTTTGCGATCTCATCAGCAGTCAGAGCTGCACGAGGGATCTCGATCATGGTACCAACTTCGTACTTCATATCAATGCCTGCTGCTGCGATTTCAGCATCAGCAGTATCAACAACGATCTTCTTAACGTATTTCAGCTCTTTCACTTCACATACTAAAGGAATCATGATTTCGGGCTCGATGGTCCAATCAGGATGAGCTTTCTTTACATTGATCGCTGCACGGATAACAGCCTTGGTCTGCATCTTGGCAATTTCAGGATAGGTAACTGCCAGACGGCATCCTCTGTGACCCATCATAGGGTTGAACTCATGCAGGCTTGCAATAATGTTCTTGATGGTCTCAACGGATTTACCCTGAGCCTTTGCAAGTTTCTCAATGTCAGCTTCCTCGGTAGGAACGAACTCATGAAGAGGCGGATCCAGGAAACGAATGGTAACCGGGCATCCTTCCAGAGCTTCATATAATTTTTCAAAGTCACCCTGCTGATAAGGAAGAATCTTATCCAGAGCAGCTTCTCTCTCTTCTACAGTATCGGAGCAGATCATCTCACGGAAAGCAGCAATTCTGTCTTCCTCGAAGAACATATGCTCAGTACGGCAAAGACCGATACCTTCAGCGCCCAGCTCACGAGCCTTCTTCGCATCTGCGGGAGTATCCGCATTGGTACGAACTTTTAATCTACGATATTTGTCAGCCCAAGCCATTACACGACCGAACTCACCAGCGATGGTTGCAGGAACAGTCGGGATCTCGCCACCGTAGATGTTACCGGTAGAACCATCGATAGAGATGTAATCTCCCTCATGGAACTCTTTACCAGCCAGGGTGAACTTCTTGTTCTCCTCATCCATAGCGATATCACCACAACCGGATACACAGCAGGTACCCATACCACGTGCTACAACGGCAGCGTGGGAAGTCATACCACCACGAACGGTCAGGATACCCTGAGATGCTTTCATACCGGTGATATCTTCAGGAGAGGTCTCCAGACGAACCAGAACAACCTTCTCGCCCTTAGCAGCCCAGTTTTCTGCGTCTTCAGCAGTAAATACAACTTTACCACAAGCAGCACCAGGAGATGCGCCTAAGCCTTTACCCAGAGGGGTTGCAGCCTTCAGAGCTTTTGCATCGAACTGAGGATGTAACAGAGTATCCAGGTTACGAGGATCGATCATAGCAACTGCTTCCTGCTCGGTCTTATGTCCCTCGTCAACCAGGTCACAAGCGATCTTTAATGCAGCCTGTGCAGTTCTCTTACCGTTACGGCACTGTAACATGTACAGTTTCTTGTTCTCAACGGTGAACTCCATATCCTGCATATCATGGTAGTGGTTCTCCAGAATCTCACATACTTTGATGAACTCAGCGTATGCCTCAGGGAACTCCTGCTCCATCTGAGCAATCGGCATAGGTGTACGAACACCTGCTACTACATCCTCGCCCTGTGCGTTCTTTAAGAACTCACCCATCAGCTTCTTCTCGCCGGTAGCAGGGTCACGGGTAAATGCAACACCAGTACCAGACTCATCATTTAAGTTACCGAATACCATAGGCATTACGTTAACTGCAGTACCCCAGGAATAAGGGATATCATTGTCACGACGATATACGTTCGCACGAGGGTTATCCCATGAACGGAATACAGCCTCGATAGCTAATTTCAACTGCTCGACAGGATCGGAAGGGAAATCGCTGCCTAACTGTTTCTTGTACTCAGCCTTGAACTGCTCAGCCAGAGTCTTTAAGTCAGCTGAGGTAAGCTCTACATCGTACTTAACGCCCTTCTCCTCTTTCATCTTATCGATTAACTGCTCAAAGTATTTCTTACCAACTTCCATTACAACATCAGAGAACATCTGAATGAAACGTCTATAAGAGTCATATACGAAACGCTCGAATGCAGGGTCAGGATTTCCTGCGATCATTGCAGCTACAACTTCATCATTTAAACCAAGGTTTAAGATGGTGTCCATCATACCAGGCATGGAAGCTCTGGCACCGGAACGAACGGAAACTAACAGAGGATTCTGCAGATCTCCGAACTTTTTGCCGTTGATCTTCTCCATCTGTGCAACGCCTTCCATAGCCTGAGCCATGATCTCGTCGTTGATTTTACGTCCATCCTCGTAATACTGTGTACAAGCCTCGGTTGTGATCGTGAAGCCCTGCGGAACCGGAAGACCAATGCTTGTCATCTCAGCAAGGTTAGCACCTTTACCACCAAGAAGATTACGCATGGTCATATCGCCTTCTGCAAACGAATAAACCCATTTCTTCATGTTTGTGTTTCTTCCTTTCTCATTATATTAATGTTACAAAGAGTTTTTAACATTCAAATATTATAGCAGAACAAGTACTTTCTCGCACTACTTTTTTTTGCAAAAAAATCCAAAAGTTGATTTTTGGTATTTTTGACGAAATACAGCAGTTTATGCAGCTGTTTTCTCATACCTTTTTGGTAGATATGCCGAGCTTTTCTTTCTTTTTAGGAATTCGATGCCGGAATAAAACTGTCAAAAATGAAAATATCAAAATACTTGCGTGCCGCATCCAGTTCAGCCTGGCTTTTAATCGTCCACGCGGCTGCCACGTTATGATACATACGGTGACAGATTCGCAAGGACAGCGCCTTTGCATGCTTATGATTGTAGGCAATAAAGTCCGGCTTTGTCAGAAAATTGAACAGCAGATTCTGTAATACAAAATAAAGTGGAGAATTAAACTCTTGATGTTTCAGGAACTGCTCTGCAAGCTGTCCCCGGAATACCTCCGGGCGGTGATCCCTGTACCATTTCACTCCCAATGGATTGAAGGACTCGATACAATACACACCCTTGTAAGCACATAGCAGTTCATCTGCCAGAGGGCATACCTCTGTGTTTAATCCCTCGATTTTTAACTCCACGATCAGTGGAACTTTACCGTCCACCAGTCTCAGCACTTCGGAAAACTCCGGGATGGTCTGATTGGACTGTGCCAGACGGAATTTCTGCAGTTCCTCGTAAGTATAATCCGTTACTTTTCCTTCCACGCCGCAAATTCGTTTCAAGGTAAAGTCATGGAACACCACCGGGATTTTGTCTTTGCTCAGCTGCACATCCAGTTCAATTCCATACCCTGCATCCACTGCCTTTTGAAATGCTGCCAGGGAATTTTCCGGTGCCTGGGTCTCGTTGTCATGAAGTCCCCTGTGAGCATACAGAACCCGCAGATAGGGTGTCCTGTCCGGTTTGTGCATCATGCGGGGCATAATCATCAGCAGATACAGCACTGCCAGCACAACCACTACAATTAAAAGTACGAGTAAAAATGTTTTCATTCGTAAGCCTTCTTTTCTGTCAAAATTCTAATGTCATTTTAAATCGTTTTCCACTAATCGTCCACATCAAAGTGTTCCAGCATGCTGTCCTTCTTCACGGGTTTTACATCGCCGTGGCGCACCTGGGTCATGGTGACAAATGCCAGGGCAGAAAAGATTAACGCGTAGGGGAACAGGGTGCGGTAGGACACATGCTCCAGCAAAAATCCGGAGGCCACCGGAGTAAAAATCTGTGCCGCCATGGAAAACGTATAGTAAGTACCGGTAAATTTACCGATGTCGCTGCCTTTTCCCATCTCCACAATCATGGGGTAGGAATTTACGTTAATTGCCGCCCAGCCGATACCGATGCAGGCAAAGCCCAGATTGATGATGGGATGATAGTTTGGCATCAGCGCCGCTAACAGATAGCAGATGCTCATAATCACCACGCCACCCATAATGGTCTTTTTACGTCCGATGCGGCTGGAAATATTCCCGATGGGTATGTAACTTAAAATGGCTGCTACGGTTGCCACCATCAGGCAGTTGGCAAAACTTCCGCCTTCTAACTTCCACACCACCCTGGTATAGCGGGAAAAAGCGGTGGTTACGGCATTATAGGCAGTATACCACAGGAAGATGGAGACCAGCATAAACATCATGGAGCGCTTTACATCTGCCGCTATAGGATTTTTGCCCCCGTTCTCCTGGGCTTTCTCCTCGTCCATCTCTCCGCCGAAAGGTTCGCCTGCAGCCAGGCATTCCGCCTCTACTTTGGCTTTTACCTTTTTCTCCCGGACGGTCACGCACAGAATAATCACTGCCACTAACATCAGTCCGCCGATGCTTGCAAACAGGGGCAGATAATCGGGACGCTCGCCACTTCCCACCAACAGTTTAATCATGATAAGAGCGTAGACGCCGCCCACAGCTCCCATGAGGTTGATGACTGCATTGCCCTTGCTCCGCAGGCGGTTAGGTGTCAAATCTGGCATCAGGGCAACCGCCGGTGAACGATAGAGTCCCATGGATACCAGCAGGACAAATAACGCTGCCACGAAAAGCACCAGATTCACGGTTCTGTCTGCGTAGGGCAACAGGAATAAAAAGACTGTTGCCAGCAGCGTGCCTCCCACGATGAAGGGAATACGCTTACCGAAGGGTGTGTCCACCTTGTCGGACAATGCTCCGAACAGCGGCAGCAGGAAAATTGCCAGCACATTGTCCATCGCCATCAAAGCACCGGTTACCGTTTCTCCCAGTCCGAAGGTGTTTTGCAGAATCAGCGGTATAATGTTGTCATACATCTGCCAGAATGCACAGATGGACATAAATGCCAGACCGATGAGCACCGTCCTCTTGTAGTTTAGTTTCATAGGAAATCCTCCTTTGTCCGCTAATGTATGCATTATACCATATTCCCTGTTTTCGGGCTATCAAATGCATGTAAAATTTAAGAAATCCTTGAAATACCGATGGTTTCATGTATAATAGAGGAAGTTATGTTCTCAGGCTATATAAAATAAAAAAATTGAGGTATTACAATGATTAGTGCAAACAACGTTACACTTAGGATAGGAAAAAAGGCTCTGTTCGAGGATGTGAATATCAAATTCACCGAGGGTAACTGCTACGGTATCATCGGTGCTAACGGCGCTGGTAAATCCACTTTCTTAAAAATTTTATCCGGTCAGCTGGAAACCACCAACGGTGACATCGTAATTACCCCCGGTCAGCGTCTCTCCTTCCTGGAACAGGATCACTTCAAATACGACAACTACACCGTTATGGACACCGTTATCATGGGTAACGAGCGTCTGTACGAGATTATGAAGGAAAAAGATGCCATCTATGCCAAAGAAAATTTCACCGACGAGGATGGAATCCGTGCCAGCGAACTGGAGGCAGAATTTGCAGAAATGGACGGCTGGGACGCAGAAAGCAATGCTGCCATGCTGTTAAACGGTCTGGGCATCGATCCTTCCCTGCACTATGCACAAATGGCAGATTTAAACGGTAATGAAAAGGTGAAAATTCTGTTGGCAAAAGCACTGTTCGGCAACCCCGATATCCTGCTTTTGGACGAGCCTACCAACCATCTGGATCTGGATGCTATCTCCTGGCTGGAGGATTTCCTCATTGATTTCGAGAATACCGTTATCGTGGTTTCCCATGACCGTTATTTTCTGAATAAGGTCTGCACCCATATTGCAGATATCGACTATGGCAAAATCCAGTTATACGCTGGCAACTATGACTTCTGGTACGAGTCCAGCCAGTTGATTATCAAACAGCGGAAAGAGGCCAACAAGAAAAAAGAGGAACAGATCAAGGAATTACAGGAATTTATCTCCCGTTTCTCCGCAAATGCCTCCAAATCCAAGCAGGCAACCTCCAGAAAACGTGCCTTGGAAAAAATTGAGCTGGATGACATCAAACCCTCCAGTCGTAAATACCCCTACATTGATTTCCGCCCGGAGCGGGAAATCGGTAATGAAGTGCTTTCCGTGGAAGGCATCACCAAAACCATCAACGGAGAAAAGGTTCTGGACAACATTACCTTTATCGTTGGCCACGATGACAAGATTGCCTTTGTAGGTGGCAACGAACTGGCAAAAACCACCCTCTTTAAAATTCTGGTAGGTGAGATGGAGCCGGATTCCGGTACTTACAAATGGGGTGTCACCACATCCCAGGCCTATTTCCCCAAGGATAACACCGAGGAATTCGACAATGATTACACCATTACCGAATGGCTCACCGGTTACTCTCCTGTGAAGGATGTCACCTATGTCCGTGGTTTCCTGGGACGTATGCTGTTTGCCGGTGAGGATGGTGTGAAAAAAGTTAAAGTTCTCTCCGGTGGTGAGAAGGTTCGCTGCCTTCTTTCTAAAATGATGATCAGCGGGGCTAACTGCTTAATCTTTGATGAGCCCACCAACCATCTGGATATGGAGTCCATCACTGCCCTCAACGAAGGCATGAAACGCTTTAAGGGCGTAGAACTGTTCTCCTGCCATGACCATCAGGTCGTACAGACCACAGCAAACCGTATCATGGAGATTCTGCCAAACGGCACCATGATTGACAAGATCACAACCTATGACGAGTATCTGGCAAGCGATGAGATGGCCCGGAAACGTACCATCTATACCAGTACCGAAGCTGAGGAAGATAATAACTAATGATTGATTTACACGTACACTCCAACAAATCGGACGGGACTTTTGCCCCGTCCGAACTTGTTACTATGGCACTTGAAAAAAACTTAACGGCGATGGCGCTCACGGATCACGATACCACCGATGGACTTGAGGAGCTTACAAAGGCTGCCCAGGGTAAACCCATTGAAATTGTTCCCGGAATTGAACTCTCCACAGAGTATGAAGGAAAGGACATCCACATTGTAGGACTCTTTATTGATCCTAATCAAGCGGATTTTCAGGCTCATCTGAAATCTTTTGTAGAATCCAGGGATGCCCGCAACCGTAAAATGTGCGCGAATCTGCAGGAGGCCGGAATCCCCATCTCCTACGAGGCATTGCAGGAGGCAAATCCCGGTTCTGTCATAACCCGTGCCCACTACGGCACCTGGCTTTTGAAACATGGAATCGTATCCAGTGTGGCAGATGCTTTTTCCAGATATCTGGGCGACCACACTCCTTATTTTGTTCCCAGGGAAAAGGTGACGCCCCAGCAGGCCGTCAGTCTGATTCAAAAAGCCGGGGGGCTGGCAATCCTGGCACATCCCATCCTCTACCGCATGAGCAGGGAACGGCTGGATATCCTGGTATGCCGCTTGAAAAACGTAGGACTTACCGGCATTGAAGCAATCTATGCCACCTACAATCACCGGGAGGAAAACCAGATTCGCCATCTTGCCCTCAAGTATGACCTGTTAATCAGCGGCGGCTCTGATTTCCACGGCTTTGCCAAGCCGAAACTGGAACTTGGCACCGGCTATGGAAATCTCTGCATACCTGATGAAATCTATTTTGTGTTAAAGGAATTCCATGATGTAAACTTCCATTAAACACTTACTGCTCTGCGTACTTCCGGACAATCTGCTGCATGACATCCCATTTTTTCTCCATGTCTGCAACAAGCTTAAACTGGGTTCTGCTTCTGTCCAGATTCTGTTCCTCCCGATGAATTTTGAAGTAATGGTCTCCCTCCAGATAATCCGTCAGGAATCGCATGCCACATTCCAGAGTCATCACTTTTGCTCCCATGGGCAGCATTTCTATTTCCCTGGCTGTTAAACTGTCTCCACATTCCTGCAAAAATCCCTTTGTGTAGAGTTCAAACAGCCTCATGCTGCAGGAAACCTTGTCCAGATTTTTTTCATCTTCTGCTGCGGTGCTGGCTCCGAAACGGATGGAATCCCCAAAATCGTTCATGGCCAGTCCCGGCATGACTGTGTCCAGATCTATCACGCAGATCCCCTTTCCTGTGACATCATCAATCATAATATTATTTAACTTCGTATCATTGTGAGTAACTCTGAGGGGAATTTTTCCCTGTTCCAACAGTTTTCCAAAGACTTCCGTAACATCCTCTCTGTCCAGTACGAATTGAATTTCATCCTGCACCAGTGCTGCACGCCTGCAGACATCTTTCTCTACTGCATCCTTAAACGCCTGCAGTCTTGCTCTGGTGTCGTGAAATCCTTTGATCGTTTCATGTAAGGTTTCTGCTGGATAATCGGATAGCATCTTTTGAAAATGCCCAAAAGCTACCGCACACTCATAAAAATCCTCCGGTCTTTTTACCTGGTCGTAGCAGGTCGCTCCGGTAATGAATCTGTACGCTCTCCAATACTCTCCCCGAGAATCCACAAAATAGTATTTTCCGTCTTTTGCCGGAATCAGATTCAGTGTTTCCCGCTCCGGATCTCCGCCTCTTTCCAGAATTTTTCTTTTTAAGTATGTCGTAACCCCTACAATGTTCTCCATCAGTTCTATTGGATTCTGAAAGATTTCCCGGTTCATTTTCTGGAGAATGACTTTCAAACTTCCCATTCCACCGATTTGAAACTCCAGCAAAAAGGTATCGTTGATATGTCCATTGCCATGGGGTTTCGCATATACGATGATTCCTTCAAAGGCAAATCCCTGTATTGCCTCCTGTAACTGTTCCTGTGATACTCTTTCCATTTTGTCTTTACTCCTCCCATAGGTGTTGAGGATAAATGCCTTCCTCTTTAAAATGCTGTATTGCCTGCACCAATAACGGTTTATCTTCTTTGTAAGTTACGCCATACCATTTATCTTCCGATTCCAGAACAGTAACAGTGGCCTTTCCCTGTTCCAAAAGCCTGCTGACCACAGAGGGAAGAAAGTATTCGCACTTCAGGGGATTCTTTTCCAGATTTTCTTTTAAAAAGTCGGAAAATTCTTCCCTGATTTCTTTTAAGATGCTTTCTGTAAATCCCCACAGGTTCATGGAAACAATGGTTTCACTGCCAAGGGGATTCCAGGTCACCCCATCATCCTCGGTAAAGGCGATTCCATCCTCTCTTTTTTCTATTCTGGTCTTTTCCTCTATTGTTTGCAGGTTTTTATTTTCATCCACCCTGCAGACGCCTCTTGCAACACTTCCATTTTCAGTCACTGTATTTTTGAGACGATACCCTACCATTGCATAGGCATATTGTTCCGTATCCTCATGAGTGGTAAGAAATTGGTAAATTTCTGCAAACGCATGGTAACCATAAAAGTCATCCGCATTGATGACGGCAAACGGAGCATCAATCTGTGGAGAGGCACTTAAAATCGCATGGGCAGTTCCCCACGGTTTCTTTCTGCCTTCCGGCACACGGTAGTTTTCAGGCATATCATCCAGTTCCTGGAAAGCGTAGGAAATTTCCATGATGTTACTCATTCGGTTTCCAATCACTTCTTTAAAGTCTTCTTCCATTTCCTTCTTTATAATAAAGACTACCTTTTCAAATCCGACTCTTTTCGCATCATAGATGGAAAAATCCATAATAATGTGTCCTTCATCATCCACCGGATCTATCTGCTTCAATCCTCCGTATCTGCTGCCCATACCGGCCGCCATAATCACAAGTACTGGTTTTTTCAATATTTTTTCCTCCTATATTCTCCTATATTTTTAAACCAATATCGATTTGCTCTTACTCATGCCCCCGAAAGGTCTGCAGCAGGATTGTTTTCCCACCTTCTAACCTTGACTGCTCTGCTGCCAGTGCCATGTAATGGCTTTCGAGAGAATCCTTCAGTCCTGTCAGGGTGTTTTTCCCTTCCGTCGCAGAAATATATAAATCCTCCATCATCTGCTCATCTCCACCTCCATGACTTTTCTCACCCATTGCTCCTGCAGTCAGGATTTCCACTGCGCTCTGTCCAAACCGCTGTAAGGTGAGCTGTTCTTCTTCCATCGTCCCGGAAAGTTCTCCCTCCGTCCCCATGATATGTATGGTTCGATAATTCTCTTCATGAAATCCTGACATGGAAAAGGAAATCGTCACACCATTCTCCATCTGGGCGCATACCACCTGATGATCCACCACATCGTTATCACATTGAAAAACACAACGTCCATAATTTCCGTCATACAATGCCTTTTTTATCTTTTGGTGTTCTGTGCTGCCCCCTACCTCCTGCAACATCCATCCACGACCGCTTATCTGCTTCTCTGGCAGATAAATTTTTTCAGCATCAAAGGGACATTCTTTCTTCCTGCTGCAGTTTTGCAGACAGTATTCACCCGCTCCCGGCGGCGCACATTCCTTCCGAAAACATGTAAGCGCTCCCATGGAGGAAATAGACTGGCATCTACTCTCTGTCAGCCAGACAAACAAATCCATGTCGTGACAGCATTTGGCCAGAATCATCGGACTGGTTTCTTCACTCTTTCTCCATTTTCCCCGTACATAGCTGTGGGTGTAATGCCAGTAGCCCACATTCTCTGTGGCACGAATGAATATCACTTCTCCAATCGCATGCTGTTTCAGCAGCTCTTTGATTTTTCTGTAAAAAGAGGTGTAGCGGAGCACATGACATACGGTGACCCGGCTTTCATAGGCATGTGCCGCCTCATAGAGTCTTTTGCATTCCTCTGCATAGGGAGAGACCGGTTTCTCCAACAGGATGTCATATCCTTTTTTTATCGCCAACAGTGCATGCTCCACATGCTGTCTGTCCTGGGTACAAATCAATGCAATATCAGCAAATTTAGGCTGTGCAAACAGTTCTTCTGCACTGGAAAAGCACTGTTCCTCCTTCAGACCGTACTCCTCCCTGATTCGTTCCCTCCGGAATTCGTCTGGTTCCGCAACACCGACCAGCCGCATTTTTTCGGGATGTTGTCTGGTATAAGGCGCATAGGCAAGAAATCCTCTCCCACCGGCGCCTGCAATGACAATAAAAACTGGGTTTTTCATTTTTCCCCCTTCTTCGTTACCGTTCCCCGTGCCTCGTTTCAGTAACGATTCTTTCTCTCTGCATACTAGGCAAATTTTTTCGATTATGATAAACTATAGAAATATGACTTGCTATGTTTTACAAAAAGGAGTTCACTGATGTTCCATATTTTAAAACCGGCTTTTACAACTTCTACCTACAAAAAAATGTTTTTTCGACACTATATCCAGCTTTTTCTGATTTATATCGTTTTGTTTATCACAGCAATCACTCTGTTTTCGTATCAGTCTTATCAGCATAAGAAGGAACTTCTTCACCAATCTGCAGACTCTCTCTGCGAATTTTCCGAGGGACTGCTGCGAGAATTCCAGACTGTTGCCTTTAATGTGGGAAAGCTAAGCTCTCTCCAGATGCTCTATGCCTCTGGTGATCCCTCCCTTAACTTTTCCAAAAATGATTCTACCACGTTTTTTAACGCCCAGCATGAACTGGTTTCCCATAAGGCACTGAACAAACATGTTTCTTCCATGAGTGTCTATCTGAACAATAAAGAATACATCGTATCCGACTACGGAACCATTACGCTGGAAAGTTTCTGTCAGAGTGTCTTTAACATGGACTCGGTTTCTTTCAAAGACTATCTGGATTCCTTATCTCTGGGCTATTCTCTCTATGTTCCCCAGAGTGACAGTGCCGAAACAAGTTCCTCTCTACAGTCGATTTGTATTCTGCCTCTCCGCAATGGCACTGGCAGACAATATGGCTTTCTTTTTCTGTTTCTCAACGATGCCCAGATTTTAAAAGAACTGGATGCTGCTGTTGGAGCCCATATGGAATACTTTATTGTGAACAAAGACCAGACCCTGCTCTTTTCTTCCAGTGATAAAGCAGGCTCCCTTTCCTCTGTGGGAATCGCCCGGCTTACCAGTGATAAAAAATATATTTCCACCGTCAACACCTATATCGGATGGATTCATTATGTAGGCTATGCGGCTACATTTCTGCAACGCCAGCGCATATTCTACGGGGTTCTCTTTCTCCTTCTTTTTCTTGCGGGCTGTATTTTGTTGCTTCCGCTCATCAATACAATTTGTAAGAAAAACTATGCGCCGATTCGGGAATTATCCTCCCTGCTGGCAGATACGGACTCCGCTGACAGCAGGGAGCCAGAATATGATACCCTAAAAGATACCGTCAGTACCATTCTGGAAAACAAAGCTTTGGTGGAACAGCAGCTTTCTCTCTATAAGCCCATTCTAGTGAATAGCTTTTTGTTGGAATTACTGAGTTCCAATGTCGAAGAAAACACGCAGATTCTCCGTGGTCTTTCCAGTCTCGGCATCGAGCTTCCTTTTTCCACCTGTTTCTGCATGGCTTTGACAACCCCCAGCCTTTCCCATGATTATCTATATCAGCTTGCGGAAGACTTAACCACCAATGACAATATCTGTCTTTACCTGTCCTGTCGCAAACAGGTTGGTGTTTTATTCTTTAACAGTTCGGATAAGCATCAGGCACTGCTGGCTCAGAAATCAGCCGCCATTTTTCTGGAAGAAGAAACTCTGGTCACCTCCTATGGAATCGGAAGCATCTCAGAGGATTTAAAATACGCTCCTCTTTCCTATTCCCAGGCACTTTTCACCTTAGATTGCTTTTCTCTGCAAGATATAAAGGCGATTACCTTTGATGCCATTTTTACTGCAGGTATACTCAATCTACAGACCCCGGACACGTTGAAATCACTGGATGCAAGTTTCGCTGCCTGCAGATTCCAGACCGTGAAGGAAAACTTTACCGAATATTTTCGGTTGATTTCCAAATCCGGTTACGGAAAAAAGGAACATTTGGTTTATGCCCGCGCCCAGCTGCTTACCGCTATCTCCAAACTCCCGGAAAGTTACCTTACCGCCCTGGATACGGAGTCTCTGCGCGCTTTGGATATGGATGATTCCCATGCCTTTTTTACCTTACAGACACAGTGCATGGATCTATTGGATACCCTTTCTAATCTCCATGAGCGGTGCTCCACAGAACTTTCTCATCATGCCTCTGGTCAGATTTTTGACTGGCTTGACGAACACCTTTGTGATGAGAACCTGTCTTTAAACTACTTTGCAGAGATGTTTTCACTTTCCGAGAGTAATATGAGCCGGAAAATCAAGGCCCTGACTGGGGAAAACTTTCTTTCTTATGTAAACTCAAAACGAATTGAACATGCCTGCACCCTACTCAAAACCACAGATTTATCCGTTCTTCATATCGCCAGGGTTTCCGGCTATGAAAATGACATCACATTTCGAAGAATCTTCAAAAAATATATGGGTGTCACTCCCGGTGAGTATCGCAGTCAGTCTGCAAACTGACGGTTATAAACCGGTGCATCTTCATACTGGTTAGTCTGTAAAATCATCCGGATAATACGGTACGCACAAGCCTTTACTTTTTCTATAGGCAGCGTGCCATGATCCACCGCGTCCTGAATGTTCTGAACATCCACATCCGTGCCTGGCATGATTAAATCGTTTCCTGCTTTCATACATCCTGCGGCACTGCAGCTTCCATCCTCCGAGGATACGGTAGTTGCCCAGTCTGTCAGTATCACGCCTGCAAACTTCCATTCTCTCCGCAGCACTTCTGTGCATAAGTCCTCATGGTTCGCCGCATAAATTCCATTAATTTTGTTATAAGCCGTCATTACTGCCATGGGCTGTGTTTCCCTGATTGCCCATTCAAATCCCCGGAGATAAATTTCCCGCAAAGCACGTTCCGAGACTATCGAATCGGACTGCAAGCGCTCCTGTTCCTGATTATTGCAGGCAAAATGTTTTATCGTTGCTCCACAACCAGGAACAGACTGTACTCCTCTTACCATTGCCGCCGCTGTTTTCCCGGTCAACCATGGATCCTCCGAGTAATATTCAAAGTTCCGTCCCCCTAAAGGGTTACGGTGGATGTTCATGCCCGGAGCCAGCCAGAGGGAAATTTCAAAGAGCGTCATTTCCTGACCAACCATTCTTCCCAGTCGTTCTGCCAGCTCCGGATTCCAGGTCTGTGCCACCAGTGTCCCTACCGGCATCGCTGTGCAATACTGATAGTAGGTCACGCCCTCCGGATTTTCCCTGTGGGGGAAAAACTGCTGTTCCAGTTCTCCAATGGCTCCGTTATCCTGAACCCGTCCATCCTTGACCTGATAACTTTGGTGGAGTCGCAGCCCCGCCGGTCCATCTGCCAGTACGATTCCAGCAAGGTAATGCGGTTCTCCCTTAAAAATAGAAGTAGTTTCTGCCGCAGCACCAGGAACACTTTTCCCTGCTGCTCCGATGATTCCCTGATTCTGGCTGTCCAGTGCACCTACGGTGACTGCAATCAATTCCTCCTCAGTTAAAGCATTAACTATCTGTTCTGCCTGTCTGGAAATCTGCCAAAAGCTGCCGGAAAACGAAACATCTGATGTAGGAAAACAAAGTTCTCCCAGATTGACACAGGGGAGGTTTCTTTCCTCTGCCTCCCTCTGCCATTCTTTTTCCCTTTGCCTTTGTGCCTCTTTGTCTGGATGCAGTTCTTCGATTGTAGAACGGTTCCCACAAATTTTTCTGCAGGAATGGACAACCGTTTCCTTCTCCAGGGATGCGATTCCAACCAGTTCTGCAGTTTCCAGTGCATTACCCAGCCAGATTCCATAGGAACCTTCTTCCAGTATCCAGGCACTCTGTTCCTCGTCATAAGATGCAAGAGATGATAAATGAATAGAGATTTCTACTCTTTGTGTTTCTCCCGGTTCCAGTTTCCTTGTTTTCTCAAATGCCGCCAGACGGCGGAATTCCTTTCCCAAACGGTTCTGAGGACAGGAAACATAAATCTGTACCACTTCTTTTCCCGGATAGCGGTTTCCGATATTCTTTACGACTGCTTTCAGCCTCAGACAGGGCGTTTTTTCCTGTCCTGTACCAGGAGAAATCTCCTCCACTTTTATCTGAAACGCTGTATAAGACAGTCCAAATCCGAAAGAATACCGAACCGGAACTTGAAAGGTATCAAAATACCGATACCCCACATAAACGTTTTCCCGGTATTCCACCCTCCGTTTACTGAAACCTAGAAACTGCATAACAGGATAATCGCCAAGGTTCCGTGCCCAGGTATCGGTTAATTTCCCTGACGGCACGGTTTTTCCGGAAATCACATCTGCAAAGGCATTGCCACCTTCCTGCCCAGCC
>ERZ1026844.1009-NODE-1009-length-18266-cov-12.521992_pt1 | contig 18266 bp, 14 predicted proteins | sample MGYA00380152_ERZ1026844 | MGnify/ENA primary metagenome ERZ1026844 (study PRJEB33269, sample SAMEA4719788) | human gut metagenome | biome: human-associated habitat; feature: organic feature; material: feces | place: Cameroon | collected 2013-10 ... | reverse complement strand
GTTTTTCTCATCAGAAAATCAGGAGTTGGAAATAAAACGCAATACCCCGATCCAAGAACGGAATTGTAAAAGGTGTAAAATTGCCTTACGCTCTAACAGGAAATAAAAGTTCGGCGGAAGCCTTGCTCAATTTTCGACGGCTTCCAGTTCGCAACTATACCTGTGAAGGAGGGGAAGAATTTCAATGGGATTGCTGGCGCGGCTAAAGAGAATTCAAAATTTCCAGTGCGTCATCTTTGTCTGTTTTACTGTTCAAAGCTTCCGCATTACGGATAATAAGTTGTAACAGTTCCTTGACTAACGGAGTTTCCGATGAAGCCGTTTTTCCGTCAAGAGGGACGGCAGTCCAGGCAACGGCAATAGATTTTCCGTACTCTTTCGATTTTGCCCAGGACTGTGCCAACTTCAGAACGATCAGGCGCTTTTCCGGGGCGGACAATTTGGTCATCAACAATTCCTGACAACATTTCCGGGTTTCTTCATGAAGCTGCAAGCCGGAAAGAATTTCAGCCTGCAAAATTTTAACTTCTTTGTATTGCCAGACCTCTTCTTGGGCAAGCAGAATTTCACAGCGCTTCAACGCTTCCCGATACTTTTTCTCCTCATATTCAAGTTGTGCCAGCGTTAAAAACAATGCGCAGCGTTCCGGGTGATTATTGAATTCCGAAGCATATTTTACGCCGAATTCCAGCTTCAACTTTCTGTCGTCAAGTCGGGCAAACAGCGCCAGTAGTTCGGAATCGGTGAAATTGCTTCGCAGAAACAATGTCTTAAGCAATATCTTGCTTTGCGGTTCGGTTAATTTCTCGGCGCACTTGGCAATGAGAGTTACTGCCTGGCTTGATTCCAGATGCTTTTTCGCTGCCCAATCACCCAAGGATTGAAACTTTTTCGTTTCCGGCGGATGTTTTTGGTAAAAGTCGAACAGATGCATCGCATACTCCAGCCCCTCGGGATCATCCGAATAATCTCGTAACAGCATTTCGATATAATCAGCCGTTTTTACAGAATCGTTTTCCAACTCGCAGCGGATGAGCAGTTTCAACACGTTGGCGCGGTTGGTGTCTTTGTTTGCCAGTAACGGTTCCAAACGTTGAATTGCACCGGAGTAATTTTTGCGGCGCATTTCCGCTTGCCCGGCCAGAATTGATCTTTCTGAATCCGGCGGCAGGGTGTCGATCAACGCCAAACATTTCTCATAATTCTGCATCTGGTAAAAACAACGGGCGGCAGAGAATCTTGCTTGCTCCGCCACTCTGATATTGGCAGTAGCAGAAGCCAGTTTCAGCAGACACTCTGCCGCCTCCTGCTGTTTATCCTGCTCAATCAGCAACTGGGCGCACTGCTGCCCGGCGACAACCGCATCAGGGCTATCCGGTGCCGCATCCAGGAATTGACGGAGCAGCGTCGCCGCTTCTGCCTTCTTTCCTCCCGACAGAAAATTTCGGGCGACATCAAGCAGAAATGCCGGTTCTTCTAAGGGTAATTCCTGAACGATACTCCATGCCTTGTCCAACTCGCCACAAGCGCTCAATGCAACAACATAACGGATTCGCATGGCAGGAACGACATTATTCTCCAAGGCCAATACCACATCATGAAAACGGCGGTGCTGCAACATTTCATCAATCATCGCGGTTTTCATCGCACTTTGCGGTTTGAGAGTGGACGGCAGTTTCAATTGATAACCCAGCAGACGCAAAGTTTCGTGACAATAGTGGAGCCGATCACTCAAAGCCTGAAAACGTGAATCAGTCGGCGAAAGGGTATTCACCACACGGAGAAAATATTTTGCTGCCCGTGAAAAATTGTTGAGCTTCTCGGACTCATCATGACTCCTGACGCCACTGCCGACATATTGATCACCTGCCAGAAGCAGAAGTTGAATGGCTCCGGCCGGCATATTTCTTCCCTGCATCTTTTTTGCGGGATAATAAAGACGTAACGTTTCCAGAATCAATTTCAACGGTTCGGAATATTCACCGTTCAAGTTATAATTGCGGGTATGCAGGAAGACGATTTTCAGCGCAGTTTCAGAGTCGCCGTCATCCTTGACACGCTTCAACAACTCCCAAGCGGCATCGGAAAGTTCCTGGTATTCCGGAATGCCCCGGGCTTTCCAATCTTCAGCTCGACGGATCAGCAACGTTGAATGCCCGAGCAGATCGGCCGTCAGCCAATTCGGGTATTTTGCGGTTTCCCTGGCTTGCTTGACGGTTTCTGCGATTTTTTCAGGATCGGCTCCAAGCAGATACTCCTGCATGGCGAGGAGTTGGGGCCGCTGTTTCTCCGAAACTTTTCCATTCAGCAACTCATCAACGGCTTTGCCGCATTTGGCAAATTCTCCGGCAGCAAAAAGCTGTTCCACCGTCTGCAAATCGACGGCAGCCAGCGAGAATGTAAATAAAAGCAGGACGAGATATTTCATTTGCACCACACCGAGATATCGTTGATTTCATAAGAGATGGATCGCAGATTCTTCTCCAGCGTCCGACCGGGTCCGAGAATGCGCAAATATTGCCAGGACGGGATGATTCCATCCAAGGGAATAAACACTTGCTGCCAACGATCTATCGATAAACTGACCGAAAAACATTTTTTGTCGAGAGCAAAACGCATTTGCGTCCAGGGATAACGTTCGTCCTTTTTCACTCCTGATGCTCGCGGGAAAACCCAGAAGGAGAGATAAAGCGCCTCTTCCGGAGCCTGTCCCAGCGCCAGATAGACACTATCGAAACGACCGGGCACATCGGCGTTGACTCGATGAGTAATGACGATACTCTCCTTGTTTCCCGGGGTGAATTTTTCCTCTTTAGTCACCGGAATCCGGCTGAACGAAGCGTTCTGTCCGTAAGCCGCAGCGTATCCTCCGAGACGAAACGAATGCTTCTTCAGCGCCTTTTCACGAAGCGTGTTCTTAGGCGAAGTATAGTCGAACTGGATCTGCGGCCAGATATCTCGCCGTACCACAGGCGGCCGAGTCGGCTCTTTGGCTCCTTTCTTAATCAGGCGTATGACGGTTAACTCAGGAAACGGGCAGGAATAACGGAAGATATTGTTTTCAATATTGATTGATCTACTTTCAGATTGTACTTTTGCAGCCAGCCAGGTAAATGGAGAATTTTCCGGCAGGAAACCTTTTTCAATGATCATTTCGGTCGCACCGTTCCAAGGCACGATGGCGACGACCTCGCCTTCTTCCGGGAACAGAAAACGTTTGGTCACCACCACCGTCGCTACTCCGGAAGCGTTGTATGCAGCGGCGGCATTGCCGAAAAGTTGCGGTTTATCGTCATATTTCGGATAATATTGAGCCGCGAGCTTATGAGGAGTGCCGTCAAAGAGTTTTGCGACTTGCCGCAGAGCCGACAATGCCGGATACTCCGTCCCGAATACCGAGTCGTAAAATCTGCTGCTGCGGGAAATATTCCGCAATTTCACCCCGGAACCGCCGCCGGAAATCCAATCGACAATCTCTCGCCCGGTCTGCTGCAAATAATGTCGCTGATACTCATTGCCCATATGCTCGCTGCCGGAGGCCGTATAGCTGGCGATATATATTTTCTTCGGATCATAAGTTTCGACAGCAGTCATGAGTTGGTGGTTTTTACTTGTCCAGTCGAGGTTGCATATTACCGGCGCATCCGGTTCTTTTGCCGCGAACAATGGGCGGATGGAGGGCTGCAGCTCCGCCGCGTCTTCCGCCAGCAGGTAAAGACGAGCGCCGACTTTGTTGATCGCGGTGATCCGGGCGGCGTCGAACGCCAATACCGCCTTGCCGTTGTTGCGCAGCTGCAGGATATTGCCGAACGGTTGCATCACGTCAGAGGGGATGACAATCTCCACCAGTTGTTTATTGCGGAGCAAAATGGAGTTGTACAGTCGTTTCCCGTTGATGACCGCTTCCAGCGACTGATGTTCATCGAATGCCTCTTTTACCGATCCCACCATACCGAGAGTCAAACGCAGATGTCCTTTGAAGCTGCGCGGAATCAACTCATCCAAAAACAGCGCCAAACGCTGATTAGGCTGCAACGTTTGCGGCCAATCTTCAGTTTTCCGGATGGCGACGGTCGAACGCATGCTGGCAAGCTTGGAGAATTCATCTTCGATCTGTGTCAAGGCGTTGTCGGCCGGCCGGCCGTCGAATCGCCCGAATGCAATCGGCTCAAACTCGTTTTCTCCAAGCCCGAGAATTACTCCGGCCAGCGGATCGGCACCTCCGGGCAACCGGGTAATCAGTCCCGCTCCACCAATATCGTAATCGTCGGCACGAGACGCCGCCGTGGAATTTTCCGCAATACTGTAACTGGGCAAATAGCGATAGTAGACTTGCAGCATTAAAGCGCATAAACTGCTTCCGTAGACCGTCAGATCTGTTCTCTCCTTTACTCGGAAACTGGCGTCGCCGCCAGGCAGTGACCAACTGCCGTCGGAATTCTGAGCGGCGAGTAACTCTTTCTTCAAATTTTCGTTCCACTCCTCCCAACGTTTACCGCGCCCTTTTTCTGTCTGAAACAGCGCCTGAGTCTGATAATACCAGCGATAGAGTGGAAATCGACCGCTGTTTTTCCATTTGGGCGGTACGACTTCGCGCAGAATTTTCTCGGCCCGTCGTGCCGGTGAGCTGTTGCCGGAGTTCAAGAGCTGCAAACCAAGCAATCCCACGGGGGTCATGTTGTCGTTCGCGCCAAAGCGTTTCAGATTGATCCCCTGCGAAAAGCCGCCTTTGTCTGCCTGGTGAATTTTGACCAGCGCTTCGGTCGCCAATGAGAGCGCTTTATCCAACCCGTCTGGACGAACTCCCGCGTTGTGCGCAGCCGTCAGCGCCTGAATGTGCCAACCCAGCAGCGAAAGATCGCACCCCGGCTCCCCGATGACGATCTCTTTGAAGAGCGGGTCTTCAAGCTGATCTGCCGTGGGCGGGGCCATTGGGGTATTATCATAATTCAACGCAAAAGAGCCGAAACTGTTCTGCCGCGAAATAATGAACTTCAGCCGTGCCTCCAACGCATGCCGTAAACTAAGACTGCCGCTGACAGCATACCCTTCGGCCAACGCGTAAGTGAGAATTGCGTGGCCGAAACCGTTCCCCGCGTATTCGATATTCTGCGTATTGCTTAGTTCCACCAGAAAATCGCAACCGCGCCGGATATGATCGCCATATTGTTTGGATTGGAAATTCTCTCCATGCGAGAAAAACGCCAGCAAGGCCAGCGAACTCAGCGCTGCCGCATCACCGGTAGCAAAACTCTCTTTGCTGCCCCAACTGCCGTTCCGATTCTGGACGGAAGCGAGATATTTCAACGCTTTTTCCACCGCCGATTCAGTTTGTACGTTTCCGCCGTGACGACGCAGCAGCCGCGAGCGGTTCGCCGCATCTCCACGCCCTGCAAATGAAGCTCCGACCTCTAATCCGGCGGGCAACATACCACTCGGCAATCCGGAACGGATGTTGCTGACTCCGTCAAAGACGGCAATCCCCTGCGCGGTCCGTGCCAACTCGCCAAATCGCTCGGTCGCAGTTTTGTCAGTCATGGACACGCTTCCGGTAATTTGCGATGAAAAGTCACGCATGGCATTTTCTGTTAATTTTTCAGGATTTGCGGGAACAGGTTCACTCGCCGCGCCTCCGGCAGCAAGTGTTTCCGGCACGCTCATATTCTTGATCTCCGGGGGAGAAAAATTACTTATATCCACCGTGATTTCGCTCGGAGCGACCACTTGCGGCGGGGGGCTCTTCAGTAACAGGAACACCCCGAGAATCAGGATGTTAAATGTCAGAGCCACCGCGATTTCCCACGGCACTCTTTTAAGCAGCTTATTTTTCCTGATAAATTTGCCCATTTCTCCATACAATAGCTTGAAAAGTTGATTTTTCCACCTACCTTAAGATGGAAAATGACTGCAAATTATGGAGAATGGCGATGTTTTCCGGAAAAATCCGCTTGGCCACGCTTACCGTATTGCTCCTGAATGGTTCTCTGTTTGCCGTTCCTGATTGGGAAACTGCGGCGGAGCTGCGTAAAAACAACGAAATCGACAAAGCCGAAACCACCCTGAAGAAATATTCCTCCCCTGCCGGATTTGAACAACTCAAACCTGCCGAAAAGATCGAATTTCTACGCGGATTGCTGGAACTGGCGCATATCCGGGCCTTGAACGACGATGTAGTTGGCTCGCTCGCGCTCTTGAACTGGGCAGAGGGACGCTCCGATCCTTATCAACGTTCCATTGCCTGCGTCAAATATGCCGAAATCCTGCTTGATCTCGGCGAATTCGAACGTGCCAGAGGATATCTCGCCAACGCGGATGAATTGATTAAAACTCGTGCCACAAAGAAGGACACTGGAGCTGCCATCGGTCAGGGCGGTGAAAAAGTCGACACCGGCGGCGCCTGGCGTGAGCTTCGCGATGAATCGGATGCCCTGAAAGCCGACATTGAATCCGAAGAGATGAAAAACAAATTCGGTGCAACTTACGGCAGTTATGTCAAACTCAGGAGGTTGCAACAGGTTGTCAAACGTGCCCGCATTCCGCGTTACCGCCAAGAAGCGATGAGGGTCGCCGATGAAATCATCGCCACCGATCCGGCCAGTCAATTCGCGGTGGCGGCGGAATACCTCAAAGGCGAACTCATGGCCTCCCGCCTGACCGAGAACTCGGACAAAAAAGAAATCAGAAAAGCCAAAGACTACCTCGAAAAGTTCGTCAAAGCCCAACCCGAAGGGCTCTATCGCGGCGAAGCGCTGATGCTGTTGGGCAAAATCTCTCTTGAAATCGAGTGGAACGCAAAAGATGCGGAAAAGTATTACAATCAGGCACTGGACTACTTCCGCAAAGCCAGAGAAAAACGCGACGCCCTTAGCCTGTATGCCGCCATCAATGATGACCTCAAAAAGCAAGCGGAACCTACACAGAAGCCGACCTCGCTGAACGAATGGATGCGCACAATCTACCATGACGAAGATCCTCTGAAGCTCTATAATACCGCCAGCGCACCGGTTTGGTATATCGACAACAAAGAGAAAGAATGTGTTTATGCCTGTGGATTTCTCGCTTTTGCGGCGGGGAAATATGACGCGGCGAAAGAATGCTGGGAAAGAGTGAAAGATTTATCCCCGGATGATGCACAGATTCATCCTTTGCTGCCGACAACGGTTTACAAGCGATTGACCAAGGCGTGCCGTTTACAGGCAATGATGTATTGGCCGGAAGAAAAGGCAAACATAAAAAATGCGGATATGCGACTGATGCTTCAACATGCCGAATATTTGGCGTTGCTTGAAAAATGGTCAGAATCAGCAGTTTTCCTTGAAAAACTGAAGAAAAGATGTCGGACAGATGATGAACTGGCCGTTGTCCTGGTTGGTTTGGCCACGGTTCATACATATTGGTTTAACGATCCTTCCTTTACCTATGCGTTTTCCTGTTATAAGACGGTTGTTGAGAATAAAAAATTGTATGGAACTTCCATTCATGGCCGAGCTGTGAAAGAGAATGGAAAATTGTGGCTATCCGTGGCTCATCAACAAAAGAAAGCGCTGCCTTTCTTTCTTCAATATCAGAAGATGTATAAAAACGGGCGTTATTTTCGTGAAGTTCGGTTCATGGAAGCAAAGTGTCATCTTGCGGCGGGGAGGCTTGATTTGGCGAAGCAGATTTATGAGACATTGAAGGGAGGAAGTGATTCATACGAACATTTTCTGCTGTCACGAATTAAAGAGTACGAAAACGACAGGAAGAAATAAAGGGGGAGAAGACAAATGTACCATCAGTTGCTGAAGCGAACCTTTTTTCTGATGACACTATGCGGAAGTGTTATGCTATCTGCCGGAGATGATGCGTGGAGCAAGAGCGGCAGCCATTACTCATACACCCGAACAGGAAAAATAGCACCGGAATCTCTTCCTGATGGCAGTATTAAATATACTTTCTCTCTTGGCTGCCCGGAATATCCTTTTGATGCCGGAACTGGAAGCTGTACCCCCGGCGACCTTAAATACAGCGGCAATGCAACCCGCGGTCCGGCAAGTGGAGTGACAGGAACTGTCGAATATGGCAAAGATGAGCTACCTACCTCTGACACCAGTATGTCGATGTCAGGAAAACTCATCCCACCAGAGGGAGCGGAAGGTTCACAGCCCACATGGAGTGCCTCTGCAACGCTCCAAACCCCATTCTGGCTGGAAGCCTCGCCGTCTGACATAGTTAAAGCCGGTACAGCAGTAACCGTTACTGCTAAAGGCGATCCCACTGAATCTACTTGGACAATCGATGGTACAGATTGGAAAGATCATTCTCAATCTAACAGTAAACCATACAAAACTTCATCTATCACCTTGAATCGTAATATGTGGGATAAACTGAAATGGACGCCCAATCCCCTACCGACCGATTATCTCTTCCCGCCCGCCGGAACGTATTCGATTTCAGCGACCACCACTGAAGAAGGAAGTGCCAGGTCGGCTGGGATAACAGTGACAGTGGTGGAATTAACTTCTCTCTCGGTTGTTGCCGGAGCAACACAGACCAATGTGACTAATACAGCCAACTCCAATAATTGGGCTGCCGTCAAAGGTAATGATTATATTGTTGTTAAAGCGAATATTTCACCGAGTATTCCAGAAGATAAAGTTCCGTCTGACCTAATTCAGTGGACAGGAGGCGAAGCAATTGCGGGACAGCCTTTGCATAGAAGAGTGTCCAAGGCAACATCGCAGAAAACTACAGTGAAAGCGACCTGCGGAAATGTGGAGAAAGAAGTTGACCTGTGGGTAATTTGGGCAAATATCACCATCCATACATCAGGGAAGCAACCTTCTGACGCGAAACAATTAGGCTCAGAGCATGGAGGCACGAATCTTGGTCCGTATGAAAGTTCAACACGGGTTGGAGCATCAATGACATTAGAGGCCACATTGACTCCCAGTGGAATCAATGGAATAGTCAAGACAGGGTGGAAAATAAAAAGGTCCCTTAATTATAGAGATTGGCGCGATGGCATAAAGACTGAGGCGACAAATCAAAATGATGACAGCTATTCTTCATGGGTTGTAGACATTCCTACAACTTCGGACAAAATATACGATACAGATGCCCCCAATCATACTAAAACATTTATTAACTTTGCAGAATCACATAACAATTTCGTTCAGTGGATAGAATGGAATAGCGACAGAGCTTCAGATGATGCAAATTGGTCTGTAGAATATAAATATACAAATGCAGGAGGGGTGTATACGAAAATCTACAATCGCATTAGCACAAACCATATTACGATTCCGCAAAATCCCACAAACCCATAAAACGGTAGAGGTTGTCATGAATTTTAAACATTTTTTAATCACATTGTTCTTGTTTTCTTTCCTTTTTGCCGGAAATATACAAATATGTGGAGGTAATATGATATCAGAGGATAGCAATCTTGCCATTATCAAACAGCGCCAAGCGACAATAGATCAATTGATCAATAATTTTAAAATATCAAAAGACCGAGAATACAAAATTAGCATATTGTACACACTAGGGGAACTGCGAGCGGAAGTGGCTGTCCCACTCTTAATAGAAAATCTTACTTACGGTATTGACGACAGCACCAAACGACTGCCCAAATATCCAAATCCGGCCGCAAAAGCTTTAGAAAAAATAGGGATTCCAAGTATTCAACCTGTATTAGAGTTCATTAAAAGTAACACCAATGACTTCAAATTAGCACTGGCATGTGATACCCTCGTGGGTATAGATGGTTACGATTTAGCAGCATTCTTTTTAAAGAAAGAAATAAGCAAAACGAGAGACCCACAACATTTGGATAATCTCAATAAAGCCGTAAAAATAATAAGTAAGCAAAAATTATAAAGCTAGAAATCATGTCGCCCCCCAAATAGGTGTACTAATTCAAAATACAAGAGTGCTACCTCGCTCAAATAAATGTACAACGTCATCTTCAACAGTGGTTTCATCGGCCTTTTGATCTGGTTGTTACTGTTTGCCGCCTCGACGACAGCAGTAGCTTTGATCATTCGTTGCATATGGATTCTGCGGCAAAAGCGATTCGGCTTTGCCACAAAATTGATGCCGCTGTTGAAGGCCGGAGATTGGGATGACGCATATGCGTTCTGTGAGGCGAATCCTACAGTGACAATGCGAATTGCCGGTACGATTTTACTTACTGCTCATTTCAAAAACAAAACGCAGCGGCAGGAATTGGCAGTTGTGATGTTGGGCAAAGAAGTTCGGGCAATATTGCGATGGATGATGTATTGGCCGGAAGAAAAGGCAAGCATAAAAAATGCGGATATGCGACTGATGCTTCAGCATGCCGAATATTTGGCATTGCTTGAAAAGAAGTAAAGGGGAAGAAGACAAATGTACCATCAGTTGCTGAAGCGAACCTTTTTTCTGATGACACTATGCGGAAGTGTTATGCTATCTGCCGGAGATGATGCGTGGAGCAAGAGCGGCAGCCATTACTCATACACCCGAACAGGAAAAATAGCACCGGAATCTCTTCCTGATGGCAGTATTAAATATACTTTCTCTCTTGGCTGCCCGGAATATCCTTTTGATGCCGGAACTGGAAGCTGTACCCCCGGCGACCTTAAATACAGCGGCAATGCAACCCGCGGTCCGGCAAGTGGAGTGACAGGAACTGTCGAATATGGCAAAGATGAGCTACCTACCTCTGACACCAGTATGTCGATGTCAGGAAAACTCATCCCACCAGAGGGAGCGGAAGGTTCACAGCCCACATGGAGTGCCTCTGCAACGCTTCAATCTCCATTCTGGCTGGAAGCTTCACCGTCTGACATAGTTAAAGCTGGTACGGCAGTAACCGTTACTGCTAAAGGTGATCCCACTGAATCTACTTGGACAATCGATAGTACAGATTGGAAAGATCATTCTCAATCTAACAGTGAGCCATACAAAACTTCATCTATCACCTTGAATCGTAATATGTGGGATAAATTGAAATGGACACCCAATCCCGTCCCCAATGGTTATTTGTTCCCACCTGCTGGTACATATACTGTCGCAGCAACCACCACAGAAGAGAAAAATGCCAGATCAGCTGATATCACTGTGACAGTAGTTGATGTCATCTTCGTTACTCCATCAGGCGATCCCGTAACCAATCCCTCAAGTAGTAATGAATTCGTTTTCAATAATGCCGCTTCCGGGGTACTGACGATTACTTTAGCCGTAAAAGTATCACCGGCCGGAGCCATTGATTTGGTCAAAGACAACGCTGTGTTTGAAATAGATGATATTACTGGTTCTACCAAAACTTGGCATGCTAATAACCCAAACGGCAAAGCTACAGTTTCCGGTGATCAGTTGACTGCAACAGTTACTTTTACGGGACTTCCCGCCAGTAACGACAGCTTTGGTAAGAAAACTGCAAAAATCACCTGTTCCGGTAACGGATTGAGTTTTGAGAAGACCACTGATTATGAAGTGTTTTACAGTGCTACTGCAACTAACCATCCGACTTGTGCAAGTTGTGCGGGATGCCCCAATTGGTTTTATTATTACAAAAATGCATCAGGTGGAGGCTCATATAAATATAAGTCATCAGGACGATCTCAAAGTCTATCTGCTGGTGGAGATTCTACTGTTGAAATTGCTGATGAAGCATATGCAGGTGATGAATATATAACTACATCCATAGTTAACGGGCAACTAGTTGCAACAGGCTGGTCATCCACGATAAAATATTACCCTGTTTTTTGCGGAGTGTTAGCACATGAACGACAACATGCGAATCAACAAACAAATGCAGGTCCCCCCACAGATCGTGATTCTGATCGCTTATCTAATACATTTGAATCGAATACAAGTCAGACAGATCCAGATGATGCAGAAAGCGCAAGTGGCGTTTTAGGGGGTGGCTGGTATGATCGAGAAGTTTATGCGGGCGGTCCTGTTGAACAAGCAGGTATCGCAAGTGCTGATAAATCTAAAGATTGGGCTTATCCTGGTTCAAATTCTCAATAGTTATGACAAGGAGCCAACAAATGAGAAGTAATATGCATATGGTATATATTGTTGGGTTATTATGTTTATCCATCAATCTTTTTGCTAATAGACAGGCAATTATAGGAGAGAATGCAAAAGATTACTCTATTGTATCAACAATATTATGGAAAGATTCAACAATCACAGAAGATGATCAAAACGAGTTATTGAGAATCTCTAAAACAGATCATGATGACGTAGCCTCATATGCTTTGATTGCTGCAGCAACACGTGAGGCGTCAAACCTTGATGCCATATTACAATCAGCAGCACGAAACAGGGGAAACACTTCTCTTATCGCCAAACATTTTCTCGAGTTAAAACGGAAAGGGGGAATTTTTGAACAACTGGAAAAGGAATTGCGTAACAAGCCTCTTTCATTATATTCCGCCCCAGTTCCTGACGACTTTTATCGTGATATGATTGTGTTTCGTTTGTTATTATCCGCCAGATCGAAAAACACTGAGCCTGTTATTCCTTCAGGTATTTTATTTGAGGCTAATCAATCCGCATTATTGCAATACGGCTGGCAACCCGAAGGGAAGGCTTTTAATTATATTTTCTCATTGCTGTTGAAAGAATCTAAGAGATCAGATAAAATAGTTCATTTAATCTTTGCATTATCTGCGTACTCGAAAGTTTTTTTTGATGAAGCAACTAATGCTATAGCAGCTTCCAATATTCCTTTGATTGCAAAACAATATTTAATTGACTATCTTATGCAAAATAAATATCGGCTGTCAAAAGAGCAAATAGATAAACTTAAAAAACTTCAGATGCAATTCCAACAATAAATGTACAACGTCATCTTCAACAGTGGTTTCATCGGCTTTTTGATCTGGCTGTTGCTGTTTATTACCTCGACCGCAGCAGTAACTTTTATTATTCGTTGTGCCTGGATCTTGCGGCGAAAGCGATTCGCTTCCCCTGTAAAATTGATGCCTCTGTTAAAGGCAGGGGAATGGGATGACGCATATGCGTTCTGTGAGGAGAATCCTACTGTGACAATGCGAATTGCCGGTACGATTTTACTTACTGCCCATTCCAAAAACAAAACGCAACGGCAGGAATTGGCAGTTGTGATGTTGGACAAAGAAGTTCGGGCAATATTGCGATGGATGATGTATTGGCCGGAAGAAAAGGCAAGCATAAAAAATGCGGATATGCGACTGATGCTTCAGCATGCCGAATATTTGGCATTGCTTGAAAAGAAGTAAAGGGGAAGAAGACAAATGTACCATCAGTTGCTGAAGCGAACCTTTTTTCTGATGACACTATGCGGAAGTGTTATGCTATCTGCCGGAGATGATGCGTGGAGCAAGAGCGGCAGCCATTACTCATACACCCGAACAGGAAAAATAGCACCGGAATCTCTTCCTGATGGCAGTATTAAATATACTTTCTCTCTTGGCTGCCCGGAATATCCTTTTGATGCCGGAACTGGAAGCTGTACCCCCGGCGACCTTAAATACAGCGGCAATGCAACCCGCGGTCCGGCAAGTGGAGTGACAGGAACTGTCGAATATGGCAAAGATGAGCTACCTACCTCTGACACCAGTATGTCGATGTCAGGAAAACTCATCCCACCAGAGGGAGCGGAAGGTTCACAGCCCACATGGAGTGCCTCTGCAACGCTTCAATCTCCATTCTGGCTGGAAGCTTCACCGTCTGACATAGTTAAAGCTGGTACGGCAGTAACCGTTACTGCTAAAGGTGATCCCACTGAATCTACTTGGACGATTAATAGTACTGATTGGAAAGATCATTCTCAATCTAACAGTGAAAAATATAAAACCTCATCTATTGTTTTTAATCGCGATATGTGGGATAAAATGAAATGGACTCCCAACCCCATACCTAAGAACTATCTCTTTCCATCAGGAGGAAATTATTCTGTTTCTGCAACAACAACAGAGGAGCAGGATCAAAGGAGTGCAAGCATTTCCATTAAAGTATTGGAATTAGTAAAACTTCAATATCGTATAGGATCTTCTGGATCATTTCAAGATTTTGAAGACTACAATGATGATGGAATTCCAGAATTGATAATACCATATTATAATACCATTACTACAGTTGAAGATGAATTAAAAGGAGTATCTAAAAAAGAAATAGAGATTTTCTTTCGAGTTAATTTACAACCTGATATATCAGAATGGCCAAATGACAAACCCACGTGGGAAGGAGCAACAGTTTCTTCGGCAGATCGAACTATAGCTAGCAAAAAATTTAATAACAAGGGAACTACGACAATCAAAGTAAAATATGATGCATCATATGCAATTTCTGCCGATGTTCATATTGTAAAGGTCCATTATACTAAGGATGGAACTGAATATGGATTTGATGCCCCATATTCTGCTCATCCGAATGATTATCAAACTTATGTTTCTGTGGATAAATCAGAAACAACAAGTGTCAAGCTAAATCTTGATCCTAAGCCAAGTAATTTGACTTTTTACGCTCAAACAGCAGATAAAACTAAATTTAAAATTGGAACTGATGAGAAAAAAGAAATTGCTTCAGGAACAGAAGTGATAAATATCGCAGGAATGAATCCGGCTGGCAATAATACAGACTCCACAATAAAAATATATGTACAACACTTAACAGATCAAGCTAAAAATTATACTTTCCCTGATATGATTTCTGTTTTACTATTTAAGAAGAAAGAAATTCCAAACTGGTACATTTACCGTGTAAAACCAACCTCCAGCGCTCCTAATGTCGCAACAGGATTAACATCAAGTAATTTAAAAAACTATGCTAATAATGTTGTTAAATCCGCAGTTGCTGAATTTGATAATGTATATGTTTCTCCTCAACTAGTTATACCATTTGATATAAACGGCAATGGCGCATTGGATTGGTATTATGATGGAGGAAGCCAACCAGAACATTCTATTATTGCATCATCCCCCAATATTACAGGCGATCCCAAGTTGGTAATTGTTTCTGCTGTAAATTTTGCTTGGAGAACAACAGCAGATGCGGCCATTGGGGATACTTCCGTAACTTTACAAGGAAACTATTATATTAGTTCCTGGATTAATCGTAGTTACACATTTGGTGTTGGTGCCAATGCCGAAAATGTAACTATTACTGGTGTTTCTGGAAACGTCATAACGTTTGGAGCCCCCTTGACTAAAAACCATCCCTCCGGAGAAACTGTCTTTGCTTCTTTTGCAGGAGGGGTTTCTGCTGATCCTCAAATTGTACTTGATAGTAGTAATGCTGATAGAACTTCTTTGCATGAAACTTTGCACAGAGGAAATGTTGGAAATTTATTAGATATTTCAGATAGAGTTGAAAATATCATGCTTTACTATATACCTTCAGCCGGAGGTGATGTAATATTGCGGCATCGGTCACAGAAACTGCATTATAGCAACTCTCGTGAAAATCAGTGGAGTAAATTTCCAAGATAAGTTCCCCAAAAAAGGATGAATAAAATGAAAAAAATATTTTTTTATGTATTAATATGCTGCAGTTTATGTTGCTGTTTATCCAGCCAAGCTGAAAAGAATACTCCTTTGCAGTTATTTACCCAAAATATTGAATTACTAGAAGAAAATACAAATTCACTTATGCTTTTAAAAGAGCTTCAATCAAATAATTTAAGTGAAATAGAGAAAAGATATAAAGAAGAGCAGCTCTTCCGGAACTTTATAGCATCAAATAGAACTTCATATATAATGGGGCGTGATAAAATACGATTCTTAGTAATGGCATTAACATGTGATAATGTAGAAATAAATAAATTAGCTCTTAAAACATTATCAGAAAGGGTTCGGCAAATTGATCTCAATGATTATTCCCAAGAATTGTATCAAGTATTGGAGCTAAATACTTTTTTTGCTGAGTTAAGCAAAGGTCATAATATCAGACCTATCTATGCTGATAGGTTGCCATTAATTGGTCGCCTTTCAAATTTAACAGAGGAAGAAAAGAAAACAATCTTTTCTTCCAATATGATTGATGCTTATATTAAGGCAAAACTTGGAGATCAAGAAAGCGAGAAGATGCTTATAGAAAAGTTTGTACATGAGGATGATTATAATCATAAACGTACTCTGGCATATCAGTTGGGATACATCGGGTCAGACAATGCAATAAGAGCCTTATTAAAGCAATTAGATTCTACTGTAAAATTATCTTGGCAATATGGTGAAATATCAATAAGAGGTGAAATTATAAAGGCATTACATAAAGCTTTACCTGATGAAAAAATCTTTTCCGTGAATCTTGAGCAATTTGCAGAAAATAAATTTTCACCTTTACAAGAAAAAAAATTATTATTAGTTGAATATGGAAATAAAGTTAATTTATGGAGTAAGCAACATTATGGTTTTTCGGCATGGGACTCTGAAAAAATTTGGTTTTCATTAAATTACAACATTCCCATATTGAAATAATTTGACTATGTAAAATATTAACCATTTCCAACTAGTAGATTGAATATTAAAATATAACGACTTGTGAATTAATGTACGACGTTATTTTCAATAGCGGCTTTATCGGCTTTTTGATCTGGCTGTTGCTGTTTATTACCTCGACCGCAGCAGTAGCTTTTATTATTCGTTGTGCTTGGATCTTGCGGCGAAAGCGGTTCGCTTCCCCTGTAAAATTGATGCCTCTGTTAAAGGCAGGGAAATGGGATGACGCATATGCGTTCTGTGAGGAGAATCCTACTGTGACAATGCGAATTGCCGGTACGATTTTACTTACTGCCCATTCCAAAAACAAAACGCAACGGCAGGAATTGGCAGTTGTGATGTTGGACAAAGAAGTTCGGGCAATATTGCGATGGATCAATACACTTTCACTTTGCGGCAATATTGCGCCGATGCTGGGGTTACTCGGCACTGTAACCGGTATGGTAGATGCTTTTATGGGACTTGGCACTGCGATGGGGCCGGAAAAAGCTTCTATCCTGGCAATCTCGATCTCTCAAGCACTCTACACCACTGCTGCAGGATTATTGATCGCAGTTCCAGCGATCACCTTTTCGGTAATCTTCCGCAATCTGCTGGAAAAGAGAGCTGAAACTGTTTCCGAGACAATAGATCAAGTCCTCGAGGCTATTCCTGAACCGGAAGCGCCACGTCCAGTCTATCGTTCCACCGACACTGTCAAAATCTAGCGAGGTGACCATGCGCTATCGGATGCCTGCTGCAAGTTCTAATATTTCAACCGGTTCGCTTTCGAGCATGATCGATATCGTGTTTCTGCTGATTATCTTTTTCGTCGTTACTGCCAGCTTCGATCGGGAACAAATCGATGCTGAAGTTACACTTCCAATCGTCAATTCTGCTGCCGTAAAGAACTTGCCGCCGCAACGCCTGATATTGAATGTCCTCTCCGACGGTTCGGTGAAAATTGGTTTCCAGCATCTTCCTGCCAATGAAATAGCCTCCCAGCTCGGCACGTTGTTGCAGAACAAAAACACCGTATTGATTATCAACGGTGACCGTAACACACCACACAAATATATCTCTGACGTTATGAACGTCGCAGCCCAATCCGGATTCTCCCAAGTACGCATCAACGCCGAAGTCAAAACAGAGGCCCCATAATGCGATTGCCATCAATCCACGAGCCTGAAGAATCCAACAGTATGTCGGCGATGACCGATGTGGTCTTTCTGCTCCTGATCTTTTTTATTGTCACTATGTCAGGCTATGTTGAAATGACGCTGCTCGAAACCAATCTGCCGACAGCTTCAGGTAAAATCTCCGATAAAGTCGATTTGCAGGAATCGTTAACCATCGAACTTTCTTCTGATGGACAAACCATCATCAACGGAATTCAGCAGACTCCGGAGTCTTTGAATCGTCTTTTCAGCCGATACAGTCGTCTCATGCCCAAGGCTGAATTTCTATTGCAATGCGATCCGGAGTCGCGGCATAATGCTCTGGTTTCTTTACTTTCCGCATTGGCAAAGCATAACCTGAAGAATGTAAAACTTCTAAAAATATAACTTTTTTGTACCGTTACTGACACTCACTCGGCGTGTAAGATCGATGAAGTTAAAAAAATAGGTGCCAAAGAATGAGTAAGAACCTAAAAGGCAAAGTCTGGAACTTCATGGAATCAAAAATCAAACTTTTTTAACTTTGGAAAGTATAAGCAAGTAAAATTAAAAAATTGAGCTTGCTCTAATGGTGATGATGGCTATTACTACGAGCAATTCGATTAAAGTAAAAATCCGTTTCATTGTGACCAACCTCCTATTTGATCCGGTT
>ERZ1026844.1006-NODE-1006-length-18302-cov-8.542391_pt1 | contig 18302 bp, 14 predicted proteins | sample MGYA00380152_ERZ1026844 | MGnify/ENA primary metagenome ERZ1026844 (study PRJEB33269, sample SAMEA4719788) | human gut metagenome | biome: human-associated habitat; feature: organic feature; material: feces | place: Cameroon | collected 2013-10 ... | reverse complement strand
ACGAATGGCGTTTCGCCGCAAATCAGGACGATTTGGCTTATTCAGGGATAAGCTCCAAGAATGAACAGGACAAAACCAACGCCGTATGCAAACTTCCGAATCGGGACTCCGCCAAAGGTAAAGTCCCGGATACCGGAAGTTTTTGCAATAAAATCCGTATTTTTTTCAATTGCCTCTTGACTTTTTGCATCATCTGCGCCATAATATTTATAGCATAAGCGCTATAAAAATAGTTTTAAAGAACGCAGTATGGCAAAATACCTTGAAATTGCAGAGATCCTGAAAAACCGGATCGAACACGGCGACTATCTGAACAGCCCGATGCCCGGCGAGCGTAAGATCGCCGATGAGATCGGAGTCAGCTACATGACCGCGCGCAAAGCGATCCGCCACCTGATCGACGCCGGAGTGATCGGCAAGGCCGAGGACGGCAAGGCGCAACTGCCGAAATCGGAAGCCCTCTACGCGAACTGCGCGTTTCTTGCTCCCGCCTTTGCGTCGTTACAGACGATCCGGTGGCAGATGGCATTGGACCAGACCCTGAACCGGAGCGGACGGCTGCTGCGTTCCGCCTATTTCGTACACTGGGACGACCTTGCCATCGCCGAGACGCTGGCGAATTTCGACCTCGTTTTCCTGCTGCCCAAACTTGAAACGCCCCCGGAGCGGCTGCTGCGCAAGCTCGCCGACTCCGGCAAGCCGGTGATCGTGCTGGAATCGGACTGGTCGGAGCGCGGCTTCCTGTCGATCCTCTCCTCGCCGGTCGAAGCGATCGACCGGCTGCTGGAACTGCTCGCAGAGGGCGACGCCCCGGTGGACTGCTTCAATTCGCAGCCGCTGGACGACATCATCGAAGCGCGCCTTGCCCAGTGGGAAAAGTTTCCGCACCGGGGCCGCTGCTTCAATTATCCGATCAATTTCTACGGCGAAACGCTTCCGCACACCTGCCGGGTCGCTTCCGGGCTGCTGCGCGAAGGGAGCTGGGAGCCGCGCGCGGTTTTCTGCACCACCCTTTCCGCCGCGATCGGCCTGAACCGGGTTTTCACCGAATTCGGGCTGCAGGTCGGGCGCGACGTGAAGCTCGCCGCCGTAAACGGTGAGGACTGGGCGCCGTACCTGACGCCGAGCATCACCGCGCTGGCCAACGCCGACCTCAACGCATTGGTTGCGCGCGCACTCGAACTGTTGCGGACCGGCTGCGCGCCGGTCTGCCTGAAGCCCGCCCGTCTCGAAGTACTTCCCGGCGAAAGCACCGCCGGATTCCATCAACTCTCTTGAAAAACGGAGAATCGAACATGCCAAGTAAACACGCATACCGAACCAAACTGCTCCTCTGTGTCGTTTCCCCTGCCGCAGCTCCGGCGGAGCTTCCGGGCAAACGGTGCGGATTCACTCTCATTGAACTGCTCGTAGTCATAGCGATTATAGCGATCCTGGCGAGTATGCTGTTGCCGGCGTTAAATCAGGCGCGGGAAAAAGCCAAGGCTTCCACCTGCATGAGCAACCTGCGGCAGACCGGGCTTGCGCTTGCGTCGTATGCCAATGACTATGCCGGCTTCACCCCGGAAGCCAAGCCGGAGCAATACGCCGGCAACGCCTGGTGGGGATACCTGATGACCGAAGAAGGATACCTGCCCAAGAGAGCCAACGGGAAATCCCACCCGATGGTCTGTCCGAGCATCTACCCGCGCGTCTGGGCCAACCGCGCCTGGACCTATTCGCTGCGCGGCGCGCTGTCAAAGTCAATTGCCCAGAGTACCCACTTCCGCAGCATCGGTTCACGCATCCGCGACACCGGCACCGCGACACTGGCCGCGACCGAATACACTACGCCGCCCAGTTCTTTCGTAACGGCGTTCGACAGTACCGCCGCCACCGGCGCGAATTTCGGCGGCCAGCTCGGGCTCGCCAATCCCGATTGTTTCGGACTCGGCCACAACATGCGCGGCAGTATTCTCTTTTACGACGGACACGTCGTCATCGACCGTCGCGGCTATGGTTACCTGACCAACGGCCGGATCGACAGCGCCTATCAGGTTCCCATTCCGCTGGTGAAAGACTGAAGGAGGAAATGAAGATGAAAAAACAGCCGATATTTCTGTTTGCCCTGCTGTTCGTCCTGATGGCTGCGGCTGCTCCGGGAGATGCCCATCTGGCCCGGTACCGTGACGCCGTTCCCGGCGACAAAACGGTGGAACGCGCGTCGAAGCTGCAGATTGACATTCCGGTCTACTGCCGCGAATGGCACATCTGGTGGGGCGCGCCGCACGGTCAGGACAAAATCACGCCGCGCTGGCAACACTGGCGCAGCCTCCGGGTTTTCGGCAAGCATACGCCCGGCGAGGATATTGAGGAAATGCAACCGGGCACCGCCTGGCGACGCTATCTGAACAGTGTCGGCTATCCATTGCTCGGTCCCTATGATTCGGGGCAGCGCAGCATCATCCGCTGGCAGCTGGAAACCGCGCGCAACGCGGGGATCACCGCGCTGTTCATCCATCTGTGGCCTTCGCTGTGGGACAAGGGCGAGGATCAGACGCCGCTGCCGCTTTTCGACATTGTGCTCGACGAAGCGGCGCGGCTCGGCTACCCGGTCGGCCTGCATGAGGAATCCGCTTTCCGGCAGGGCCATGCAGCCCAGAAGCCGGAGAGCTGCGCCAGACGCGCGGTTATCTTCCTGAAACGGTACGCCGCCCATCCGGGCTACCTGAAAATTCAGGGAATGCCGGTCTATTATTTCCAGAACTGGGGCCGCTGGTTTCCAGCCGATGCGATGCGCCGGGTGTTTGAGGAAGTGGAAAAGGAGGTCGGTCCGGTGTACTGGATCGTCGAGGGCAACTTCACGCGGGACTATCTCGACATTCCCCAGATCAAAGCCTGCATGGGTCCCAACAACAGCTGGTTCACCCATGTGCCGCCTTACGGAGCGGGTCCCCATCCCTGGGATCAGCTCAACAAGGACACCGCCGAGGCCCGCGCAGCCGCGGCCGCGGCCGGCAAACAGTTCGGCACGATGGTTTATACCCGGTTCAACAACAACCACCATCGCGCGGTCAAGCCCGGCACCGGACGGATTGACGCCGAAGACGGCATGTTCTATGTGCAGTCGCTCGAATATGCGCTGAAAACCAAACCCGATTTTCTGTTCGTAACCCAGTGGAACGACTTTCAGGAGTGCGCTTTCATCGAACCGGGCTGGGATTTCGACGGCTTCAACTCAGATCCCTACCGGTACTGCCGGATTACCGCCGCAGCCGTCGGCAAGACGTTCCATCCGGCTCCGCTGCCTGACCGGGAGGCGCTCGACCCGGCAATCCGTCACAAGCTCTTCGGCGATACGCAGCCCGGCGATCTCGGCCCGGTCATGCATGATCTGAAGCGCGACGGGCGCAAATTGAGCTGGAGCTGGGGAGAAGGAAGCGGCGATCCGGCCCGGATCAGGATCGTGCAGAAGGAGCTGGTCGCCTGGAAGCCCGGCATACGCCCCTATTCCGGCGAAGCGTTGCGGCAGGGCAATCCGTCGTTGAACCCCGCCGCCGGTTTTTCCGGCAAGACCGAGGTGCGTTTCTACGCTCCCGGCCTGAAATGCCCGAAGCCGGAAACCGTCTGGATGATGGTTCATGCCCGTACCGCACCGGAAACTCAGCTCAGCTTTGAGTATCGTTCCGAGATGGAACGCTTCCGGATTGATTCGCGCTGGGAGCCGCGCCGTTACAACACCGGCACCACCGCCCGGCATGATGAATTGCCCGACGGCACTTTCCGGGAGTGGATACCGCTTTACGAAGCCCGTTTCAATGGCTTTGAAGGAGATATTGTCGCCAAGCTGCTCGCCGGCAAGGGAGAAGCGGAGCTTTACGAACTTCTGCTGTGGCGCGGCGATCTGGGCGGAGACGAATTCCCCGCCTCATTCGGGCTGAAGGAACTGACGCTGCCGGAGACACTTGACCTGAACCGCCCGTGGGTGATCGTGCCTTACGATAAAGCGGGGAATCCCGGTCTGCCCCGGCTGATGGCTCCGGTTCCGCCGCCGCGGACGCAGCAGGAAAAAACGACGGCAGCTCCCGCCGCAGACGTTCCTGCCGTTCCCGCCGTCCCCGCCGTCCCCGGAGCTTTTTCCGACGACTTCAGCGCGCCGGGCAGCTGGAAGCCGTTGCGCAGCAGTCACGGAGTCCGTATCCGCAGTTCCATGAACGGTTCAATGCGCCCCTGTCTCTCCACGAATGACTCGATGCTGCTGGCCGAACTCGGCCGAACCTACACCCGGAGTTTCACACTCCGTTTCAGACTCCGCCACACCCAGTGGGAACGGGCTGCCTATGTCGCCTTGCTGACTCCGGAAGGAAACGGCGGCTACGGTCTGCTCTACGACTCTTCCATTGAGCGCCAGTACAACGGCTGCGGCGGGACGGCGGCGGTCCGGCTGGAATTCGACTCGGCTCCGGTATGGCGCAAATGGACGAAACTCGGAGCCTACCAGCCGGCTCCCGCGCGGGTCAACTCCGATCAGGCAGCGGAATTTGAACTTGCCTGGTCAGCCGCGACCGGCAAACTGACCGTGAAGGCCGACGGGAAATGCCTTGCTGAATACCCGGCTCCGGAATTCAGCCGGTTCGGGAAGGTGCTGATCCACGGTCAATCCGGCGCACAGCTTGCCGATCTGGTTATTTCAGGAGAATGACAGCCATGATTCCATTCACTCAGGAGGCGGGAGCCGCACTGCTTGAAGAGCTGTCCGTCGACTATCCGCAGCTCCGGAAACTGAATCCGGAATTCGTTCCGGTCCAGCATCAGGGACTTTTCCTTGAAGTCGAACCGGGTTCGGAAAAATTCCGGCTTTCCTGCAATACCGTTGCCGCAGCCGGACGCGGTCTGGGCATGGCGCTGAGCGGCGAATCCGGGCAAGAGCACGCCCCGTTCGATCTGCTGGCGGTCATGCTTGATGTTTCCCGTAATTTCGTGCCGGAGCTTTCCTGGTTGAAACGGCTGTTCCGCCGTCTCGCATTGCTCGGCTTCAACTGTGTGATGCTCTATGCCGAAGACACCTATCAGCTTGACGGCGAACCGTTTTTCGGCTACCTGCGCGGGGGCTATACGCTTGAGGAACTCCGGGAGCTTGACCGGACAGCCCGGCGGCTCGGCATTGAACTGGTCGGCTGCATCCAGACCCTCGGCCACTTGGAGCAGGTTCTGAAATGGAACCGGGCCTACCAGCCGGTCACCGATACCCCCAGAGTGCTGCTGGCCGACGTTCCGGAAACCGGGAATCTGCTTCGCAAGATGATCGGTTTCTGGTCACAGGCGCTCAGCAGCCGCCGGATTCACATCGGTATGGACGAAGCCCACGATTTCGGCCGCGGCCGCCATCAGGATCTCTACGGTCCCGCCGACAGCTTCCGGCTCTTTTCTCGCCACCTCGCACGGGTCGCGGAGATCTGTCGCGAATACGGCCTCGAACCGATGATCTGGTCGGACATGTATTTCAAGATCAACGATCCGGAACGGTTCTACCGCAACTCCATTCTGCCCGCCGAGGCACTCCGGGAAGTTCCGGCCGGAGTCCGGCTGGTCTACTGGGACTACTACAATGACAGGCAGGAGCATTACACCGATTTCATTGAGGGGCACCGGCAATTCGGCAGGCTTCCCATCGTCGCCTCCGGCATCTGGACCTGGTCCAAACTCTGGTACGATCACCATAAAACCCGTTCCACAGTTCCGCCCTGCGTAAACGCCTGCCGCCAGACCGGAGTGCGTGAACTGATTTTCACCATGTGGGGCGATGACGGCGGCTTCTGCCATTGGGAATCCGCTTCTGCCGGGCTCGCGTTCGCGGCGGAATGCGTCTATCACACCGAGCCGGACAACACACGGATCGCCCGGCGTTTCAAAGCCGTTGCCGCGGCGGACTACGGCCTGGTCACCCGCATCTCCGCGATGGAGGGATATCACCGTCTGGCGGACGGCTATGAATTCCGGGTGCGCGCGGCAGTGCTGCTTTATGACGACCCGCTGCTGCGGATCGCCCTGCGCGGCTACCGGAAAGCGATTCCGGAAGTTGCGGCAGAACGCCATGCGGTTTTTCTCCGGCTGCTGGAAGAACTCAAAACCGCCGGAAGCCGCAGCGGTGAAATCAATCTTGACCTGGCCCGTGCCGTCCTCACCGCCTTGGAGCGCAAGACGTATTACCATCTTGAATTGGACGCAGCCTGGCCCGTCCGGGACCGGAAACGGCTTGCCCGGCTGAGCCGCGAGGTTCTGCCTGAACTTGCCGCGGCCATCGAAGCATACGCCGCCGAACTGCGGCGGGAGTGGTTGAAAGCGGCCCGTCCGTTCGGTCTGGAAGTTCAACAGATACGTCTGGCCGGAGCCGTGGCCCGCGCCCGCGAAACGGCATTGCGGATCGACGAATTTCTCTCCGGCTCCATTCCGACCATTCCGGAACTGGAAGCGGCTCCGGAACCGCCCTGGCCCTATGAACCGATTCCTTACGCTCAAGTCGCGACCGCTTCAAGCATACTATGAAAACACATTGCAGTCCGAAAACAGTTTTTCCGCCGGAATCAGCCGGGAGGCTGCCGGCGATCTGTCCATCAACCCTCTCAGCCGGCGGCAGAACCCGCTGCTGATCCAATTTGTGAAGTGAATTATGGATTCCCCTTTTCCGAAAGAGACGATCACCGCCGACTTCTGTGTGGTCGGCGGCGGCATCGCGGGTATGACGATGGCGCTTGAATGCGCCCGCGCCGGCTTCCGGGTGGTGCTGATGCACGACCGCCCGGTGCCGGGCGGCAACGCCTCCGGCGAGTGCCGGGTGCAGATTTCCGGAGCCGACCGGCTCGGCAAGCTGCCCAACCTGCGCGAAACCGGCATCCTCGAAGAACTCCGGCTGGAAAACTGCCGGATCAACCCCAACGGCAGCTATTCCGTCTGGGACATGGTGCTGTGGAGCGCGCTCGAAACCGAACCGAACCTTCAGGTGCTCTGCAACTGTTCCTGCCGCGCCGCTGTCATGGCGGGAAACCGCATTAAAACCGTGACCGGCTGGCAGACCACCACCCAGAAGGAGATCACCGTCGCGGCGAAACTTTTCGCCGACTGTTCGGGCGACGCGGTGCTCGCGCCGCTGACCGGAGCTGATTTCCGGGTCGGGCGCGAGGCGCGCGGCGAATTCGGCGAAACCATCGGTCCCGAAACCGCCGACCGCCGCACGATGGGGATGAGCTGCATTTTCCAGACCCGCCGCTGCGACACCCCGCAGCCGTTCGAGAAACCGGCATGGGCGCATACTTATTGCGATGACTCCGAACTGCCGTGCGGCGCGGACGGCCACGCCAACCTCCATGAGGGATACTGGTGGGTCGAACTCGGCGGCGAATGCGATTCGATCGCCGACACCGAGGCGCTCCGGCCGGAGCTGCTGAAGATCCTGCTCGGCGTCTGGGACCACATCAAGAACCGCGGCGACCACGGCGCGGAACACCTTGCGCTGGAGTGGATTCAGTTCCTGCCTTCCAAGCGCGAGAGCCGCCGCTATGTCGGCGATCACATCCTGACCCAGCGCGACATCGAAGCGGGAGGACGCTTCCCCGACACCGTCGCCTACGGCGGCTGGACCATGGACGACCACAACCCGGCGGGCTTCCGTTCGGCGGCGCTCGGCGAACCGGTGAACATCCACCACCCGGCCCCCTCCCCCTACGGCATTCCATACCGCTGCCTCTATTCGCGGAACCTCGACAATCTGTTCGTCGGCGGGCGCTGCGTCAGCGTGACCCATGCCGCATTGAGTTCGACCCGGGTGATCGGCACCTGCTCCACGATGGCGCAGGCTGCCGGAGGCGCCGCCGCAATCGCGCTGCGCCGCGGCATTTCACCGCGCGAGGTCGGCCAACGGCATCTCGCCGAACTTCAGCAACTCCTGCTGCGCCGCGACTGTTACCTGCCGGGCGTCCGGCTGGAACTGCCCGAACTGGCACACGCCCGTATTTCCGGCACCGGCTCCACGCCGGAGGCGCTGCGCGACGGCGTCACCCGCGTCGAGGGCGGAGCGCTGCACCAGTGGCGCTGCCGTCCCGGCGACCAACTGACCGTGGAATGGGATGCGCCGCAGCACTTCCGGCGGATTTCGCTGATCTTTGAAAGCGGCATGCAGCGCCGGATCGCGCTGGTGCCGGGCAACCCGGACTGTCTGCGACTGCCGCCGGAGCTGGCCAAGGCCTACCGGCTCGAAGCCCGAAGCGAAGGCCGGTGGCGGACGCTCGCGGAGGTTTCCGCCAACGCCCGCCGCCGCGCGGTGCATCCGGCGGAAGCCCCCTTCGACGCCCTCCGCCTGACGTTGCTGGAGACCTACGGGGCCGCCGAAACCGGCCTCCACGCGCTCCTCGCGGAGTAGTTTTTTCGCCCCCTAGTTCCGGACCGTATTCCGGCGGCAGAACGCCCGCCGTGCAAACGGCCCGGAACGTTTTTTATCGCCACTCCCGGAAATCCGCTTCCGCCTCCAGTCTGTTTTCCAATTCATCGGGAAGAGTGCCAAAGAAATCATTTCTGGCAGGCTGCTTCAAAATGAGAAGCCGATCATCATCACCGGCGAAGTCAAATCCGAAGCCACCATCCCCTGCCGATAATCACACAAAGTTTATGCTTATTGGCAATCCGGCATCTGACTTGCAGCGCAAAACCGCTTCTCACTCCACTCTTATGAAAAAACAGACATCAAGATAAACCTCGCCTCCTTTCTGCCCGGTCAAATTCACTTTGTTTTAAAAATCCAAGGTTTTTTCCGCCATTCTCCGTCTGGCTTGCTCCTCCGCCTTACGAGCTTTTTCCAGTACATCATCTGCTATACTGATAAAATATTTCTCCAGTATTTTATCGGTAATGGTAACTGTAATTTCACTTTGCTTATCCGGAAATTCGCCCTCCAATTCCTGATGAACGATTTCAATCCTGACACTTTCCGATTCCAATATATCAGTAATGTTCTTTACATTTTTTTTCATCAAAATTCCGCGCATTACAGCTTCTTTACTTATATTTATGCTTTGTGAATGTTTAGTACCGGGAAATTCTCCGTCATATTTTTCAATCACATCCTTTGCCGTCACCCTCACGGCAGGAAGGGTAATTCGGCATGCAACAAGTCCTCCCTTAGGTATCGCAGAATTTTTATCCGAACCCCATATGACCTTTTCCCATTCCCGACTGGATAATAGCGTTTCCGTTCCGAAAAAGAATTCCACATCAGGCCCACCGGATATTCTAAGCTGGATTCCTACATATTTCATCTTCTCGTTCGCAAAATTTACTCCGCTCCTCATTTCTCGAACAAACCACTTCAAAGATATTCCGGAAGAAATATGTTTATAGAATTTAATATGCTGGTTTGTAATATCGGTATATGGAAACTTGAACTTTTTCTGCTCCTCCGCAAGACGTTTTTCCTCTGCAAGGCGCTTTTGCTCTGCAAGGCGCTTTTGCTCTTCTTCCACAAGGCGCTTTTGCTTTTCCTCTGCAAAGCGTTTTTGCCTTTCTTCCTCAAGACGCTTTTGCCTTTCTTCCGCAAGGCGTTCCTTCTCCTTTGCAATCTCACAACTAGTTTTTATTCCTCTCAATTCCTTCTCGTCAAAATCCTGAAAACCATATTTACCGGAATCAGTCAAGATCGAATCCCGAAGTCGGGTTGCTGCTTCTCCGTACCCGGCTGTATCAAGATATCTTATATAACCTATCATGTAACCTGGACAACTACGCTTCAAAAAAGAACTGACTTTCTCAATATCCGGCGAATCGGCAACACCGGCAAAAATAACATCATAAGCTCTTAATAACAGTTCAGCTTTCTCACCTTTTCTTTCCGTCAGAATATTGGAAGCCAGTACACATGCGGCAGGCAAATATCGGGCATATGTGGCCATCGTCAAATACTTCTCAATTTCATTTCCATGTTTTGCTCTGTTCTTTTTCAGCAATATCATCGCAAAATTATACTGCGCCTCGACATTACCGGCATCAGCTTCCTGTTTTATTTCTTCAACAGATATGCATCCGCTTAACAACACAGCAACTCCTAAAGCAAAGATCATTCCCCTTTTTTTCATTGCCATCACCACTTTCCATTACCATTTTGTAAAATGACAGTCCATAAATCACATCGGAAAAATCTTTCCGCCACCGTCCGCCTCCGCGCTACTCCATCAACTCATGGTCGCCGTCGCGGTTGACTACACATATTTCCACGATATTCCAGATCATGATCGGAATCAACGGCAGCAGCAGCCAGCCGGTAAAAATCGTCAGCAGCAACTGGGCCGTTCCGCGTCCATTATAACCGGCATAAAAATTATGGGCGCCCCAGATTCCGAGAAAAATTCCAAGCAGTATATAGGTCGTCCTCTTTTTGCGTACATGAAATGCGTTCAGTTGTTCCATCGGATAAGAAGACGCGGAAACAGTTCCATTCATCGTCCCGGAAACAGGATTGCCGGCCGCCGTGCTGTCCGGTTTTGCTTTCTCCAATTCCTGCTGATATTTGTCTTTCAACTCCTCCGCCAGCCGAAGCGTAACATCAATCGTTTCGCCACAGAACCTGCACTTTTTAGCACGGATACTGATTTTTTCCGCACAAAACGGACACTCTTTCCACTCTCTTGTCGAACTCTCTTCCGGTAATTCAGCCATCATACCCTCCTGATGCGAAAGCATTCAATTCACTATTTTCACAGCTCCGAACGGACAATAATGAACATTACCCGCCCGAAGCTGTAACTTTTCAATTAATTCTGCAGCTTAATAGTTTGAGAAATTTCAAGTGCCAATTTTCTGTTATATTCATCAGTACGCCCCATGGCCGTGAACAGATCGATAATTCCCCAGATTCCCAATCCCTGAAAAGTCAGTATTTTCAAAATCCCCAAACCGATCTGTCCAAGATAGATACGATCACTCCCCCCCAGAAACAATGCCAAAATGAAAGTCAACCCACGATTTTTCTGACGCTGTTGCAGTTGATTCCGGAACATCGCTTTTTGCGGTTCGGTCATCCCCTGCTGCAGACTCAACAACTCCATCATACTGATCTTTGCCATAATTATTTTCCCCATTTTACAAATTAAGGTTAATCGACTCACGCCAACCCGAAATCAACTTCTTGTAATCCTTTCCTCCATCATCTCAATCCACTGTTTGCGTGCATAAAAAAAGCATGCGTTTTCGCTGTTGTTTACCGATTACTTGAAATTCAAGAACCATACACAGCAGAAAACAGCATGCTCAATCCGCAGAATATGAGTATACCGCATCCGGCCTGCCTGTTCTTCACAAAAAAGTTGCAAGTTTTTCGATAAAAAAGCGACCGACAAAAAATTTCAGTTTTCAACAGTTCACAATAATTTCAGCAGCAATATCCTCCTTTTTCCGGTTTTACAACTGCAAACGCATGGCTTACGCCTGCAAACGATTCAGTTTTTCAACGGCCGCCTTGAAACATGAGGCCAATCCGCCGATTTTTGCATTGGGGTGATAAAAACGGAAAGCCAGACACCGGCCATCCAGACGGCAGTAATCCGTCCCGGAACAATTTTCCACCGGCAGCCCGCCCATGACGTCACAAAACAGGTCAAACACCTGATTGCCGCAACAGGCAAAGCAGGTGGGTTTGTCCAAATAAAGCCGGATCTGTTCTTTCAGGAATTCCCTGTCTGCCATGACGGCGGCGTGCAACGCACCGTACCGGGTGATTGCCCCTCCCGTTGTTTTCTTCAGGTTCATCACGGCGACCGGCAGTAAAATTCTTTTCCGCTCCTCTTCCGGCGCAAAATTGATTTCACGGCCGCGAACCGCGGAAATCCATCTTGCCATCGGAGCGAACGTATGCCCCCCGTTTTTCGGGCTGCCGGCTTCGATGAAACTGCGCAGGTCAAATCCCGGCGCGCAGTCATCCACTTCCTTCAGCACAAAGACCAATCTGGGAAGCGGAGAAGCATCAAAGGCCGCTTCATTCACGACGCCGTCCGCAATAAACTGTTCTCCGTACTTCCGTTTCCATTCCCGGAAGAGATTCTCTTCCCGCCGTTCCATTGCCATTTTCATTCCTTTCCCTGAGTTTCAGTTTTGCAAGCTGCATAAAAAAAGAGCACGTGCTTTCACCATGCTCATCGAAGGTACTTGCAAACCCGGAAGAACCACGGCCAAAAACACGTGCTCATTCCATAAGGTATGAGAACGTCGGATTCGGCTCGTCTGTTCTTCTCCAAAAAAGGTTGCAAGTTTTTCGATAAGAAAGCGACCAATAAAATTTTAATACTCAGTAATTTCCAACAGTACTGCCAATAATCATTCCTTTTTCTGTTTTTATCGCCGGCCTTTATGCGGCCATTTATAAAACATACCATCCATTCAAGGAATATACAAATGAAACTCTGAAATTTTACGGTCCAGGCTCAATTCCGAGTTTACAAGTACCTGATCTGATACCGCTTTGTATCTTCCCATGCCGGAAATGTTCAATATGCAGGCCGTTCCCAGCAGTGACCCTTTGCCGCCTTGTAGAGCGCCTCCATCACGATGTTGCGGTCGGCGGCTTCGCAGGCGGAAACCAGCGGCACATCCTTGCCTTCCAGCGCGTCGAGGAACAGCTCGAACGCATGAGGCAGGGCCTCCGGAAGCGGCTGCCACGGCGCTTTGCCGTCCGCCCCCTCCAGTTTCGGGGAGATCACGAACAGTTCCCCGTTCAGGATGTAGGCGAAGCCATCGGTGCCGCTGACTTCGCAGGTCACCGGGTTGGCCTGATCCACCCAGCCTCCCGCCAGCGTCGCCACCGCCCCGTCCGGGAACTTCAGCAGTGCCGTGCCGGTTTCGTCGCACTCCGCCCCGTAGCGGCCCGTCACCGTGCGGATGTCGGCAGTCACCAGTTCGGGACGGCCGAAAAGCCACATCAGAATATCCAGCGAATGTGTGCCGAGGTCGCCGAAAGCACCGCAGCCCGCGATCTTCGGATCCGCCATCCAGCGGTAGTCGGTATCGAACCAGCCGCCCAGCGAACCCTGATGGCAGTTGCTGTGCCGGATCCGGGTGACCGTGCCGAACACGCCGTCAGCGATCATCTGCTTCAGCGCCCGGTGCGCCGGAAAGCCGCGCATGAAATAGCCGGTCTGGAACAGCACGCCCGCCTCGCGGATCGCTTTGGCCATCTCCCGCGCGTCCGCCGCGGAAAATCCGAGCGGCTTCTCGACGAAGAGATGCTTGCCCGCCTTTGCGGCGGCCGGAACCAGCGCCACATGGCGGTCGGTTTCCGAACAGACCACCACCGCATCGACTTCCGGGTCGTTCCAGAGTTCTTCCGCTTCGCCGCAGATGCGGCAGCCGATCTCCTTCGCATACCGTTCGGCGCGCGCCCGGTCATGGTCCCAGAGGGAGACGACTTCGACGCCGGAACGTTCCTGCAGACGCTTCACGAAGTTCGGAGCGTGAATATGGGCGACGCCCGCCAGTGCAATTTTCTTCATAGAATTTTCTCCCGATAAAAAACATCCCGGCACGAAGCCGGGACATCTGGTGAATAAGCTGAAAACTTACTTGATCGGCACTTCCTTGCCGCCCTGCTCCGCGGAACGGTAGATGCCGTCGAGAATCTTCTGGACCGCCAGCCCTTCCTCGCCGGAAGCACGCAACGGAGTCCCCTTCAGGATGCCGTCCACCCAGTTCTGCAGCTTGCGCACGAACAAATAGACCCAGTCCTTGTTCCAGTCGGGAGCGACGTAATCGGGGGTGATGTGGACCATCGCCCCGGCCTCGTCGGTGAAAATCTGCAGCGGGTCCCAGCAGCAGCCGCCCTTGTCGCCCATCGCGGTAAAGCGCCACTCGTCCTTGTCGATGTGCGCCGCGAAACTCGATTCGATCTGCATGATCATGCCGTTGTCGAAACGGATATGGCCGATCGCCAGGTCTTCGACCGTGTAGGTCTTGTAATCCCAGTTCGGCCACGCGCACATCACGTCGCTCTGCTTGTTGCCGAGGTAGGTCCAGCAGTTGCCGGTCGCGGCGACCGGTTTCGGGGAGCCCATGAAATAGTGCGCCATTTCCACCACGTGCACGCCGATGTCGATCATCGGACCGCCTCCCTGCAGCTCCTTCTGGCCGAACACGCCCCAGTTCGGAATGCCGCGGCGGCGCAGCGCCTGGCACTTCACGAACATCACATTGCCGAACTGCCCCTTGTCGCGCGCATTGACCAGAAAATCGGTCTTGCTGTTGAAGCGATGCTGGAAACCGACCGCCAGTTTGACCTTGTGCTTTTTGGCGGCGGCGATCATCTGTTCGCACTCGTCCGGATTCATCGCCATCGGCTTTTCCACCATGATGTGGCAGCCGGCGGCGGCGGCGGCGAGCGCGGCGGGGCAGTGCACGCCGTTCGGGGTGCAGATGTCGACCGCGTCCGGCTTGACCGCCTTGAAGAGATCGTCCCACTTCTCGAAGCACTGCTCCGGCTTCACGCCGTACTTTTCCTGATATTCGGTGAGCTTCGCGGGATTGATGTCGCAGAAGCCGACCAGCTCGACCTCCGGAATCTCCTTGTAAGCCGCCATGTGGGTCTGGCTGATTCCGCCGCAGCCGATGATGGCCACGCGCAGTTTCTTCGGAGCGGCCGGAGCCGCCTTTTCGGCCGGAGCCTTCTTTACTGCCGCCTTTTTGACCGGAGCTTTCTTAGCCGCCGCGCTTTTCGTTGCCATGATTCGGATTCCTCCTTAGCAATACATGTTGTTTCACCGTTCCCGGCAACCGCCGACAAGCTGCCGGAAACCAGACAGATCAAACTGTTGTTCCACCCCGTTTTCCTGCCGGAGCGGAGTCGTCCTGCTTCTATTATACCGCACCATTCCGGGAATGCAAGCCCCAAAAAGCAACCGATTGTAATTTTCTTTCCCTTCTTTCTTTGCGAATCGTATTCTCCGCCGGTTTGCATTTCCCGGCAACGCGGGATATGTTGTTTCCCGCCGGAATGACTCCGGCGGCCCAATTCGGAAAGGAATCAACGTGCGTACGCCACTGCCTGTCGACGACCTGCCGGTCGGCTGCGGAATCTCCGCCGCCGAGTTCGCCGCCCTCACCTGCTACTGCAACGCTTCGGACAACGGCCCGGACGACGAACGCCGCGCCCGGCTGCTCGGTTTCGGCAACGGCGTCAAGGTCGCCCCCGGCGCGATCATCCGCATCGGCAACAACGAAATCGGCGAAAATTCCTTCATCGGCCTGTACGCCTACCTCAACGGCGATGTGCGGATCGGCAGGAACGTGCTGATCGGCCCCCACTGTTCGCTGCCGGCGGGCAACCACCGGTTCGACCCCGAAACGCAGGCGTTCACCCGCCGCGACCTCGCCCGGCCGATCACCGTCGGCGACGGCACCTGGCTCGGCAGCGGCTGCACCGTCACCAACGGAGTCGCGGTCGGCAGGTGCAACCTCGTCTGCGCCAACGCCGTGATCACCCGCGACACCCCAGACTACGCGATCATGGCCGGAACGCCCGCCCGGCAGATCGGCAGGATCGATCCCGAAACCGGCGACTATATCTGGTTCGACCGCAAGACGGAGGAGTCCAGATGAAGCAATTCCGCCAGAAGCGTTCGCCCTCCTCCATCTTCCCCGCGCCGGAAAACGGCGAGGTCGTCGAACTCAATCCCCCTTCCCTCCAATGGGTTGCGGAGCCGGGAGTTTCCCTGTACCGGGTCCGCGTCGAACGGCTGCCGCAGCAGGAGACCGTCGCGGCGGGGACCACCGCGTACAACTACTTCCGGATCAGGCGGCTGCTCGCCCCCGGCCGTTATCGCTGGAACGTGGCCTCCGGCGACGCGGAGCTGGGCTGGCGCGAATTTGAAGTGCCGGCCTCCGCGCGGCCTTTTCTCGTGCCCTCCGCGCGCGAGGTGCTCGCCAGGGTGCCGGACATTCATCCGCGCCACATCCACTACCGGGCGGACCTGCCGGAGCTGCGCGAGCGCCACAAGCCGCAGTTGGAGATCATCCGCCGCAATGTGAAACTCGCGCTGTCGCAGGGTTTTATGCGCTACCCGGACTTCTACCGCCCGGACGGGCGCATCGACTATCGCCGCGCCTTCGACGAATCCCGGCAGTATTTCGACCGCAATCTGGTCGCCTGCGCGCTCTCCTTTCTGCTGCTCGACGACCGCGAAGCCGGACAATACGCGCACGAAGCGGTGCTGCGCCTCTGCGAATGGAATCCGGCCGGACCCGCCTCGGTCTACGGCCAGTGGGGCGACGAGATCGGCCTGAGCATCTGCCGGGTGCTGCCCGCCGTGCTGGACTGGACGTGGCATCTCTACACCCCGCAGGAGCTGAAGTGGGGCGCCGACACCCTCGCCCGCCATGCGGAACAGCTCTGGGAGCGCGTCACCGGCGAGGAGTTCCTCGCCCACCCCGGCAACAGCCACGTCGGACGGCTGCCCGGCTACCTCGGGGAAGCGGCGCTGGTGCTGTACGGGACCATTCCCGACGAGACCGCGGAGCGGTGGCTCAACTATGCGCTCGAAGTGTACGGTTCGATCTTTCCGCACTATGGCGGCCGCGACGGCGGCTGGGCGGAAGGGCCGTTCTACGCGAGCAGCTACACGAAATGGTATCTGCCGTTCTTTTTCGCGGTGGAGCGGCACTGCGGCTTTTCGTTTCTGGAAAAGCCCTTCTACCGCAGGGTGTCGCAGTTCTTTCTGCACTTCGCGCCGCCGGGACAGGAGGCGCACCCTTTCGGCGACGGCAACTGGCCGACTGCCGACGAATGGCCCGGCTTCCAGGCGCAGGACCCCTTCGGCGTCTACGCGGAACGCTTCGGACCGCCGGAGGCGCGCGAATTCTCCCGGCAGCTGACCGGCGCCATCGACCGCTACGAACTGCATCTGCTCGACGTGATCCGCCCCCGTCCGCCTCATCCGGAGCCGGACGCGGCCGGTCCCGCCTCCGACAGCTACTGTTCGCGCGACACCGGCCTTCTGAGCATGCGCCGCTGCGTCGCCGATCCCGTCCATGACGTCGCGGTGCTGGCCCGCTGCAGCCGTTACGGCACTCCGAGCCACCAGCACGCCGATCAGGGAAATTTCGCGGTGCTGGCGGCGGGCAAGGCGCTGATCGCCCCCTCCGGCTCCTTCGGCTATATCTTCGGCGAAACCCACCACCGGGACTGGACGCAGCAGACCGTCGGGCACAACTGCATCCTCGCCGACGGCAAGGGGCAGCCCAAAGACAGCGCGGAAGCGGTCGGCGCGATCCTCGATTTTCAGGACGACGGCCGCCTCTGCCGCGCGGAATTCGACCTCTCCGCCGCCTACCGCATGTTGACGAACTATACGCGGACGCTCGAATTCGACCGGGAGGCGCTGCTGCTGCGCGTCACCGATGAGCTGGAGGCGCCCGGTGAAACCGTGATCGATTTCCGACTCCACAGCTACGCCAGGCCGGCTGCGGAAAAGGAGCTGGTACGCCTGAGCCGTTTTCCCGCCTCGGCAGAGATCCGGCTCCGCTCGACCGCCGGAGCCGGAACATTCAGCTGGACCGACCGTTTCCGCCATCCCGGCGGCGGGCCGGAATATCCCCCGGGACGGCAGTTATGCGACCAGTACCACCTGAACTGGCGCTTCCCCGCCTGCCGCCGGTTGCGGATCGACGCCGAATTTCGGATATTCCTCGCGTGAAGTCGGGATTTCACTTGACAAACAGCGGAGTTGCCGCATATTAATTTAGAGAACTCTAACCGCTGTTTTTCATCAGGGGACACTATTCATGTATTGGAATTGGAAACAGAATTTCGCCCGGCCGGGCGTTTATCCCGGCAGCTTTCTGGTTTTCTGGAAAATGAACCGCCACCACCGCCCCCTGCAGGAGTTTGCGATGCGCTTTTTCGAGTTGCCGGAAAAGGGGCGGGTGCTGGATGTCGGCTGCGGCGGCGGATCTTTCATCGCAATGATGCTGAAACGCGCGCCGGAGACTCAATTCTACGGGGTGGATTATTCCCCGGTTTCGGTGAAGAAATCACTGTCATTCAACCGCGGCGCGGTACGCGACGGACAGGTGAAGATCGTGCAGGGAAGCGTGTCGGCCCTGCCGTTTGAACCGGATTTCTTCGATCTGGTCACCGCTTCGGAGACGATCTACTTCTGGCCCGATCCGGCCAATGACGTGCGTGAAGTCGCACGGGTGCTGAAGCCGGGCGGCGTCTTCGCGGTCTGCTGCGACGCGGCGGACAAGGAGGCCGCGAAAAAGTACACCGACCGGATCAGGGGAATGACCGTCTACACGCC
>ERZ1026844.1000-NODE-1000-length-18358-cov-7.897940_pt1 | contig 18358 bp, 15 predicted proteins | sample MGYA00380152_ERZ1026844 | MGnify/ENA primary metagenome ERZ1026844 (study PRJEB33269, sample SAMEA4719788) | human gut metagenome | biome: human-associated habitat; feature: organic feature; material: feces | place: Cameroon | collected 2013-10 ... | reverse complement strand
ACCCCGGAGCGCGTATAAGTCTCCCTCCACTCGGAATCCCCGATGAAGAGTTCGAACTGCTGGACGGGCGCACCAGGATGATCACCAAAGCTCCCATCCGTCTGCTTACACTCAGTGCGCTGGAACTGAATCGCCGCGTCTCTTTCTGGGATGTCGGTTTCTGTACCGGCTCCGTATCCATCGAAGCCAAACTGCAATTCCCGCACCTGCACGTTACCTCCTTTGAGATCCGTCCCGAAGGACAAAGACTGATGGAGGTCAACAGCCGGCGTTTCGGCACTCCGGGCATCACCATCCTCATAGGTGATTTCCTTGAAGCCGACCTCGACACCATTTCCCGCCCCGATGCCGTCTTTATCGGCGGGCATGGCGGACATCTGAAGGAGATGATTGCACGCATCTCCCATTACCTCCTTCCGGGAGGATGCATTGTCTTCAACTCCGTATCCGAAGAAAGCAAGTCGCTCTTTATCGAAGGGATAAAAGAAACCGGACTCCGGCTCCTCAGCGGAACAAGAATTGCCGTCAATGAATACAACCCCATTGAAATACTCAAAGCCGAACAACAATGAAAACAGCTATTATCGTAATATCAGAAGCCAGCATATCCATGGCGAAAACCCTCAAGCAGGAACTACCTGAGTCTGAAATTTTCTCTACCATCGCAAATGCCGACTGCCAGCATATCCCGGCCCTTCAGGAGGCAGTTCCACAACTGTTCCGCGACTCCGACGCACTTATCTTTATCGGGGCGATGGGCATTTGTGTGCGTGCCATCGCTCCCTGCATTGAAGATAAGAAGACAGATCCCGCCGTGCTATGCGTAGACAGTACGGGACGCTACGTCATTTCCGTACTCTCCGGACACGTCGGCGGTGCCAACGGACTCACCCAATATGTGGCAGGCATTCTGGGTGCCGAACCTGTCATCACCACCCGTAGCGACCGCACCGGACTCTGGGCACTCGACACCCTCGGAAAGAAATACGACTGGCAGCCCATCCCCGGCGAAAACTGCGACATGAACCACCTGATCTCCCTTTTCGTCGACCGTGCACCGACCGCTCTGTTACTCGATATTCGTGACGAAGGCACTGCCCAACTGGAACACACCTTGCCGTCACACGTAGATGTGTTCTATAACTTCAAGGACATAGATACCGGCAAATACCGCCTGTTGCTGCTCGTCACTCCTTATTTGTATGAAACTTCCGGCATGCAAGCACTCTACTATGTACCCAAAGTGCTGCACATGGGTATGGGACTGGCACGTAACGCCGGCCCGAAGAATGCCGTCATCACCCGCCTGATGAACACCTTACTGGAGGCAAACATCATACCTGCCGCCATTCGGACCATCTCCTCCATTGAAGAGAAAAAGCATGAAGAAGTACTGAAACTGCTTGCCGATGCTTATGAACTGCACTTGTACACAGCCAGCCAACTCAGCCAGGTAGATGTACCTACCCCAAGCGAGGTAGTCGATAAATACATGGGTACGCCCAGCGTATCCGAAGCCTCAGCCTTGCTGACAGCCGGAGGCGGCCCGCTGATTCTGCCGAAGCAGAAATGTGAGAACTTTACCGTTGCCATCGCCCTGGACAGCGCAGCCGTACGCCAAGGGCACATCGAAATTGTGGGAGCCGGTCCCGGCGATCCCGAACTGATTTCGGTACGCGGACGCCGTTTCCTTGAAGAAGCCGACCTGATTCTCTATGCCGGTAGCCTCGTCCCGCGCGAACTGACCGAATGTGCCAAAGCCGGAGCCACCATACGCAGTTCGGCGTCCATGACTCTTGAAGAACAGTTTGCCCTGATGAAAGAGTTTTACGACCGCGGACAGCTGGTAGTCCGCCTGCATACGGGCGATCCCTGCATCTATGGTGCTATCCAGGAACAGATGAACTTCTTCGACCGATACGGCATGCGTTATCACATCACTCCGGGCATCTCGTCATTCCAGGCCGCGGCCGCTGCCTTGCAATCACAGTTCACCATCCCCGAGAAAGTACAAACCATCATCCTCACCCGAGGCGAAGGACGCACGCCCATGCCCGAGAAAGAGAAACTCAGCCTGCTGGCACGTTCGCAAAGCACCATGTGCATCTTCCTCAGTGCGGGTGTGATCGATCAGGTTCAACAGGAATTACTTGAACATTATCCTCCCACTACCCCCGTTGCCGCTTGTTATCATCTGACGTGGAAAGACGAACGCATCTATCGTGGCGAGCTGAAGGATCTGGCACAAATCGTAAAGGAGAACAACCTGACACTGACCACCATGATTGTCGTAGGCGACGCCATCGACAACCGTGAAGGATTATCACGCCTGTACTCACACCAATTCAAACATCTATTCCGTAAATAAAATGATACTGATATTAGGAGGAACAACCGAAGGAAAGAAGGCCGTCGGCATTGCCGAAGAAGCCGGAAAAACTTATTACTATTCAACCAAAGGAGACGAACAGGAAATCAGCCTGCAACACGGAATACGGCTCACAGGTGCGCTGACCCAGACCACCATGAAAGCCTTTTGCCGAAAGAACGGTATCCGCCTGCTGGTGGATGCCGCCCATCCCTTTGCAGAACAACTGCACGCAACGGTCACCGCCGTTTCACAGGCGCTCGGCATCCCTTGCGTTCGGTACGAACGCATGTATGATGACCTGTTCAAGCTGTTTAATGAAGAGATGTACGATGAATATCCGCTCAAATTGAGGGAAAAGTACGAAGAACTGTCAGAGTTACTCAACGAAGAAGGTATACATCGGGTACTTGCCCTGACCGGGGTCCAGTCCATCCCCAAACTAAAACCCTTCTGGAAGAAAAAGGAAAGTGAGTGTTACTTCCGCATTCTCGACCGCGAAAGCTCCCGCGAGATAGTCCGGAAGGCAGACTTTCCCGAAGACCGCCTGGTCTATTATACTCCCGGCAAAGAGAACCTGCCCGAACTCCTCCGGCAACTCTCTCCGGAAGTCGTTCTTCTGAAAGAAAGCGGCGTGTCCGGAGGATTCTCCGAGAAAGTGAACATCATTACCGAACAGGGAATCCGTCTTTATATCCTTCTTCGCCCTTCTCTGCCCCCGTATGACCAGACAGTGAATGGAGTGAATGGAATGCGCCGTGCCATCGAGCACTTTTTGCCCGACTTCCTGCCCCTGCGCAGCGGACTTACCACCGGGACATGCGCAACCGCAGCCGCCAATGCAGCTCTGCGGAAACTCCTGTCGCCCATACCCGGAAATATAATAAAAGATGTTTCCGTTTTGCTCCCCAACGGAGAAAAGATTGCCGTCCCTGTCCATTCCGTTACCGGCTCGTTCACTGACCGGCGCATGGAAGTCTCCTGCACTGTGATCAAAGACGGAGGCGATGATCCCGATGTCACGAACGGGCTACCCATTGTAGCTACCGTATCCATCGATATTTCTGAAGAAAAGCCGCACACCGGAGGTGAGCGGCAACAGGTTATACAAATCCACGGCGGACAGGGTGTCGGTACCGTCACCCTACCCGGATTGGGACTGGAAGTAGGCGGACCGGCCATCAACACCACTCCCCGGCAAATGATTACAGAAAATCTGCTGCACATCCTTGACAGACACACCCCCGTGCCCACTGCCCCCATACATGTCACCATCTCTGTCCCCGGAGGCGAAGAGGTTGCCGCTCGCACCTTCAATCCCCGCCTCGGTGTTGTAGGTGGCATTTCCATTATCGGCACCAGCGGTATTGTGAAGCCATTTTCTTCCGAAGCATTTGTCAATTCCATCCGTAAAGAAATGTCGGTAGCCCGGGCTACAGGTTCTCCCCGCATCGTCATCAATTCGGGTGCCAAGAGCGAGAAATACATCCGCAGCCTCTACCCTGAATTACCCTCACAGGCTTTCGTCCATTATGGTAACTTCATTGGTGAAACCATCCGGATCGCTGCCGAACTCGGCATCCGGCAACTCACGTTGGGGGTTATGATCGGTAAAGCCGTAAAGCTGGCAGAAGGACATCTCGACACGCATAGCAAAAAAGTAACGATGAATAAGGAATTCCTGAAAGAGATAGCCCGTCAGTCCGGGTGCAACACTGCCACTGTAACAGCCATCGAAGGCATCACGTTGGCACGGGAACTTTGGGAACTCCTGCCCGAAGCGGAACTTCAGGCGTTTTGTTCATTACTGATCGAACAATGCCATCGCCATTGCGACCCACTGTTGCCCGACGGAGAACTGACTATTCTGCTGATAACGGAAGAAGGGAAAGTGATTCGTTAACTGATCTTAATTACACACATCATTCTCTTCTTTGCCTATGATACCATTATCCGAGTTTTTCTTTGCAACATAGAAACCACGTCCGGGCGTCCACTCCACACAAAACAATTCACTGACGTCCGGATACCCCTGCCGGGCAAGATTATCCTTCAGCCACTCTTCCGTTTTACCGGCACTCTCCAATGAAGAATCCAGCACTGAGCCACTGTTTACGAAAAGATACGATTCCGATTTGGAATTGCAGGTCGATACCGTAAGTTGCCCGTTTGTTTCAAAGCGCACATCATCCACATCCATCATCGAGAAGATGCCATTCTCACGCAAAAGGGTACGGAACTGTTCCATTTCCAGCCCGTTTCGTTTAAATTCTTTCAGATTGATCTGACCATTGCGGACAATCATCACCGTATCTCCCTTTATAAGGCGACGCAACGTTTTGAAACGAAGCAGATAGCGAATACCCATGTTGAAACAGGTCCACACCCCCAAAGAGAAAACGAGTTGCCATGCCGATACATCGGGACTATAGATAACACCTCCGACGAGCGCACCCAGCACAAAAGCATTGACTGAATCAAGAGGAGTCAGTTGCGCCATCTGTGTTTTACCGGAGATACGAAGAAAGAAGAGCACGCCCAGCATGCCTACCACAATTTTGACTATAATAGTAAGGTACATCATCTGCAATAATAGGATTTAATTTTACAAATAACAACGTCCGAAACGAGATTTTGTTTACGAGCAGACCAAATTCTTCCCTCTCTTGTCACCACAAACATAGCAATCAGACTAATCCTACCAGTATACTCCCATTTACACTCTTGAACCTTATAGTAGCCCTCCTTTCTTTTTGTAATCTGTCGAATCCTTCGTAGCGACAATGAAAACAAGCACGTTTTTATCAGTTATTAGCAATCATCACCTTTGAATCAGATGAATTGTATCATTAAAGTAACCTCTATACTTTCCTCCCTCAGGCACAAATACGCCTTTTATTTCTTTAGAAGCAAAGTCATTACCAGTATAATAAATGCCAGAAGCTCCTACATGCCAGAAACCTGCCTTATAAACACAAACAAACTGAATGGTAGGTATATAAAACGTTGATTGCCCTGCTATATTATTATTCCAATAGTTCCCAGCCTCAATTCTGCATACCTGTGTTCCCACATTGCGTTGTTTATGCATATTGCTCCCGTTTGCATCATGATAAAAATAATAGTTATCATTCAGGTAGCAAACTTCCAAAGCACATCCATTCATTCCTCCTGTCACTACAACCGTTCCATCCTGAATAGGAGTTTGTATCCCCACATATCCGGCATTGCCCTGCACATATGGAAAATAAAAATCTGTTGAGTGATGATTAGCAATGTCCCAATAAAACACTCCATTCTTCAACTGTTCATTTATCTGTACAGTACATCCTAAAGGAGTTTGAACTAAATTACGTGTATCAACAAAAAAATGTTCGCTACTCAATACTGTTTGCGGATTTGTTCTTAACTGTGTCAGTCCCATATAAAATATAATTATAGTCTCCTACTCTATTTACTATCAGGATTTTCGGATTCTTCCTTATAAGCTTACACCTCAAAAATAGAAGCTTTACTGACGACAAACAACTATTTTCTCTTATTGAATTGCTATTTCTTCTGACTACCCCATTAATTTTTTAATATGAATGATAACCGATATAAACCGAGCAAGTCCACCTTTCCCCACCGGGAAAGCATGGACCTGCAACAAACAAAACAAGCAAGGGGAAGCGTCTGTCACAGATAGCTTCCACACGATTAAGATATATGATTATTCTAAAATGATATTGAATGTGTAGTTATTGTTTCGGCGGAGAGAATAGTCATTGATATCACTCCTGCCCAGATCAATGATTTTTGTATACTCAGTCCCCCCTTTCGTTGCTTTTATTTGGAGTTGCGTGCGTTCATCCCGGTTTGTTCCTGTGGTTACATTTTCCGCCATATAATAATAACGATAAGAAGAAGTTGTTCCCAATGTTCCGGCAGTGGTGATCACCTCTTCCGTATAATCACCGCTTTCCGGTGCCAGATACGTATCCGAAGGGAATAGATAACCTTTGGTCTGCGCCCGCTTCAATTGAATTTTCACGTTGCTGAATACTCCTGCCGTCTTGGCCGAAACAGCTATGTTGAGCCTGCATACCAGACGTCCCAATACCACATTCACAGCGGTGGTTCCGGCAGTAATCTCTCCTTCATAATAGCCGAAAAGACATACATTCCGGTCCGCACTCCGTTCTTTCATCCAGCCCATATCTACCACCAGACTTTTGAAACCATTCAGGTTATCAGGCCACGCGGGAGTCTCCGCATCTGTCAGATTGCCTACTATGCAAAGGGTGCTGCGCCCGGTTCTCAGTGCGACTCCTTCAAGCGTTGTATTGAGCACCGGTGTGGTCAGCACTATCTGTTCACTGCCGATCAGGATACCTTCACGGTCAAACTGCAGAATCCACAAATTACCAATCAGGTTTTCATAATCGGGTGCCATCGGCTGCTCCGCACGGGTAACCGCATCATTGGTAAAAGAAGCGGCAGTGAGCCCAACCGACACTTTTACCACGTCCTCTTCCTGATCCATCGGTTCATGGGATATGCAGGCACCCAACGTAAGCAGACAAACACTAAAAACGATATATCCGAATCTTTTCATGGGACTATTATTAAGTATTACTCTAATTTGTTCATTTCACCACAGATTACACAGATTAACACAGAACTTTTAATCGTAGATATCAACAAGATAAATTATAAATCTGCGTTAATCTGTGTAATCTGTGGTGAGCTCTTATGTATCCATTTCCACATTTTCCGTCCACGAACGGTTTTGCCAGGTCAGTACAGTCACCCCGTTACTGATCTTCACCGTAGCGGTATAGTTATACGAATGCCCTGCTGTCAGATACAAACCGGTCAGTAACATCTGATACTGAGTGGGGTTACCATTCACTTTCAGATTCAGCAACACGCTGATAGAGTGCGAACGTGCATCTGTGGGCAATATGCCGGTATGTGCCATCAGGCTGTTATCGGCATTTTGGGTGGCTTGTGTGATACGTACCGATGCACTTTGGTCGCCCACTTTCACGGGCAGCACCTCTCCATTCACCCAGTCAAAACTGGTTGTATTGTCCAGTGGTTGCTGTATGCCACTGATTTCAATTCCTTCGGCAAGCATCTCCAAGGAGTGTACGCCCTCACCCGCTTTGACAGTAAACTGCATCCGTGCCGTCTGGTTGATGATGGGGGGCAGATACAGGGTCTGAACATTGTTCAATGTACCCCCTTCATCAATTTTCGTAATGGTCACCGCTGTCATGGCTGTTTGCGTATACCGGTCGTCGGTCGCAAGCAGATATTCTCCATTACCGATATTGACAAAACCCTTTGAGTTTAAGGCCTTGGCAGGTGACAGGATTCTGAAGTAATAAGTACCCGCCTTCATATAAAGAGGAGTGCTGCTTGAAGATATTACCGTCCCGTCGTCGTCTACCTCGCAGGGATAAAGCAAACTGCTGCCTGACGTACCGGCGTTACGTACCAGATAGGCTTTGGAATACTCTTCCATTAAGTTCTTGGTATTATCATATACCACCAGTCGTATCGTACTCCCGTCTTCCAGCAGATAAATCGGTTTATCCTGCAATGTTTCACTATCCTGTGCCGTTGCACGGGTACGGACCGAAGGAAGCATAGAAGCGTAATATCCGCCGGCAATGGGATTCACCTGTACCAGTTCCTCCGTATTCTCCTCTTCGGGAGAGGCAGGGACACATGCCGTACAGAGCAGAACCATGATTACATACAACCAACTTTTGAAGACAATCATTCTTTTCATACTTACCATTTTATTGTGAAGTGACATCCCGCACACAACGGACGGAAACGCCGGCAGCCCTTGGCGTGTCATATACCGCAAAGTAGCGACGACTATCATTGCCCGTATATTTAAACGAAGCAGCATACATATAAGCACCGTTAGGGGTCGATGTCGCATATACTACCTCAGCACCGGCATTATACAGTACCGCTTGATTGGGATAAATATAACCGGAAACAGGCAGATTGATAAAATCACTGGGATGCACCCAATCATAATCCGTATTACAGGTATTTATATTCAGGTCGGCATCTTTATCACATGGAAACCTCGAGATTGTAACATAGGCGCGATAGCGTGTTCCATAATCCGTTACAGACTGATTGTCTCCAACCATCCCCACCGTCCACATCAGGCGATAAGCTTGTGAAGTTCCCTGATACTTAATTGCATAAATGACTCCATACGGTGCACCACTTGCCCGTTGGCATACATAAACTGTTCGGGCACCTGCCTCCGGGTCATTCGAAGCAACTTCCCTCCAGGACGTTCCGCTATGTTTTGCAAATGTCAAGTCGCCATATTTCTCTGCCGTAGGCATAATTCCATCAAAATCCGCCTTAGTAGGCACGCGCCAGCCCGTCGGACAAGGGTCATTCTTTGTGTTCTTCCAATAAGTAGAACTGGTAGCGGCAGTATTATCCCAATCACCACCGATCATAACGTAACTAAATGTCTTACCGACATCTCCCGGATTAAGCGCTAAGGTTCCCACCGCAGGCCGCCCGACAGGAGCATCGTTTTCATGTCCCACTATCTGTGGGTAAGGTTTTGCACCCCCGTCTCTATCAACCATACTTTTAGGTCTTTGACGCGTCACTCCGTCACTTCCCCTATAGTTTACTGTTTTAGGCAGATAATATGGAATACTTCTTCCCATCTGATACACATATCCTCTGGCTCCTTCCCATCCCTCGGCGGTTGTCATATCCGCACTGGTAGCTCCGAGATTCCGGTCCATCCACATTAGGCCGTTAAAAGTCAGGGGTTGCCCCAGATATTGCGAATCATCATCATGTTCGATCCAATCGTACCGGCGGGGAATAATAGTAATAATCTGTACATCACTGTTAGTGATCGTAATAGTGAGTGTATACTCGTAATTGGGCAGGAAGCGGAAAGGCTCCGTCACGGTTGTGCCGTCTTCATTTTTCTGAACGTTCCCGTCATCTCCGATAACCGGAACACGAATTTCATATGCATCCGTTCGATTTCCACTGTTCGTTCCCATCGTAGCTACTTTTATTTTAAGTCCCTCCGCAGCCGTGGTCAGAGTCGGGAATATCAGGCATTCGGCAGCCGCACTGCCCGATTGCCCGTCTATAGTTACAGACTGCACACTTTCCGTCACATCTTGAGAGAATCCGCTGCCCAGAACCGCACGGTCACTTTTCCCTCCCGTATGGCTGTATTCTCCGGTCGAAAGCAAGAGCGCTCCTTCGCTATAATCACTGACAGAGATACCCTGCAACCGGATATCTTGCAATACATCCGTATCCGTTGAACCGCTTTCCGGCTTTTGCTTCACCACCTCAAACTTCAACTTCGACAAAGTATGCTTGAAGGGTAAGGTAATCACTCCCGAGTTGATACCCGATTGTCCTGTCAGCACAGCACGGCGCAAGTCGGGCAGTACTCCTCCGGCAGAGGAAGTGACGTTGCAAACAGGTACGCCATCTGCTTCGGAACCGCATACCGGCAGAGTCGTATTACCGTATGTCAGTGCATAAAAGTCGAGGATTCGGCCTTCAAAACGGTCTTCGTCAGTACCTGCACTCAGATATTCTATCTGATGTGTGCCGTCCGCATCCACGACCTCCGTACCCTCCTGCCCATTCATCGTAGAGAGTCTGCCGCTCCACGAACTCCCTATAAGTCCGTATAGCCGGTATTTAGTGCCGACTGTAAAATGATTCACCGACACATCTCCCGCACGGGTGATGGCCTGCTCTTCACTCGAGGAGAGTGTAAAGCTGTCACCACCCTGCGCAGGTATGTGTTCCTCTTCGGGAGTGCAGCCGGTAACCAGTGCAGCAGTCACGGCTACGGTTGAAAGAAAGAATCGTATTATTGTTTTCATATATTCAGCTCTTTTTATTTAGATTCACCACAGAGGACACAGAGGGCACAGAGTTAGAGTATTTAAGTTTACAGCCCCTCCCTTGTTCATCGTTCCCTGTTCACCGTTCATCTATGTACTTGGAACCGGTTCAGGAACCACCACGGGAATGGTCATTTTTCCTCCATCCCCCCACTCTTTCTCTTCGCCTTCCAGCGTAAAAGAGTCGATATCAAAATTGAGAGTGGTTCCATACGACTCTCCGGCTTGCAACTGAGTTACCGGGACTCCGGATTGATCCATGAAATTCAGGTTGCCATCCAAAACAGGAAAGCTTGCCTTTCGCGCTCCGGTCGTAAAATTTACATCCTTGGCCACATCCGCTGTCAACGTAAGCCCTGGTGTACCCAAAGAGGAAATATCGGTCAGCAAGTCGTTCCTCGCACAGGGTATCAGATAGAATACCGCAATCTGCGTATCCTCCGTACTCAATATCTGACCGGGATGATCGATAACCAAATCGGCGGAAGCCGGAGCCCCTACATAGTGTTTCACCCCCGTATCCCATTTCACCCCTCCGCACACTAACCGTGAGGGTACTGTCAATTTGAGGTTCTTGACATACAGCTTACCGACCGTGTTGTCCGTACGCCTTGCCTTGAGCACGATGCGTACGGTGGCATGCGCGAACTCCAACGCCCGTCCGAAAGGTTGCTTCCTGCTGCCCGTAACTCCATTCGGAGTAACCAGCACATCGGTCAGCCCTGCTCCCGAAGACGGTAACGAATAGGTGCCGTGACCATCTGCCGTAGTCATGGCCGAAGGGCAAAGTCCCATCACCACCACCCGGGAGTTATCAGCCGGATAGTCCACTTCCGTATTATAGGGTGCATCGGCGTAATCACCGATCCCTCCTGCCGGAGTGGAGGTTTTATAAGGAGAGCCCAATGTCCCCGAACTGAAATCCGTCTCTTTCCAGAACAGCAGTAACGGAGTGCTTTCGCTGCCTGCCACCCCATCCGTACGGGTGAGAGCTACCTCCATGGGTATCTCCTGTTCGTACTCTCCTTCTCCGGATGCACACGAGGCAGACAACAGACACAGGCAAAGCAGCAGGCATGCCCGGCAGAATCTACTCTTTTTTTCTTCTTTATTCATAGTTGTATGCTTTCTTTTTCAGCTTTCACCACAGAGTACACAGAGGGCACAGAGAACATATTTTTCTCTTCAATACCCTATAAACAAGAGATTAAAACTTCGTGTCGCTCTGTGGTGAATCATATTTATTTTCCTTTCTACGTCGGCCTGACTGTGATTGTATTACCCGAACTCGTCACCCAGTCCGTTACTTTCATCGTGGCACGCATCGGTTGCGGCAAAGCGGCCGAAGGCAGACTAAACCGGGTAATACGCAGCAGATAATAACGGTTGCGCAAAATGCCGGAATCCGTACTGAAAGCAATTGTGCCGTCGGCAGCAGTTGCACCGTCTATATAAGTGTAATAATAACCGATCCCGCCTTCGTAAGCGGCAAAATCAGTACGTTTCAGGGTACCCGCACCGATGGCGGCCTTCATGCCCGCATAGCTGTAATAGTCACTCCCGTTGGTAAAGTAAGTGCCTGCCGCATGTGCTTCCGCCTCGGCAAGTGTCGTCGTTGCGGGCAAGTAAGTACCGGCATCGGCAGGAGATGTCAGGGTTTGCGTGGTTCCGGCCCCGGTAATAATCTGTTTGGGGACAAACTTCGCCGCTACCAGCAGATGGGTAGCCACCAGGCGGGGAATCTCCGCTTGGGTTGAACTGAGTGTTCCTGCCAGATCCAGCCCGCCTTCAAGAGAGGCGGTAGAAGTGGCAGTCGTGTTCTCCGGACAATACAGTCCACCGGTATAAGCGCCGCTTGTCGAGGGGACAGTGGTCGTAGCATTGTACCGGGGGGCGTCATACGCTTCCGGAGCGCTACCTTCTGCCCAGACACTGCCCAAGGTACGGTAAGCGAATTGCTGTTCAGGCACATCGGGTGCCGACACATAATTGCCGCCACCATCTTTTACCACATACGGGTCTACTTCATAGTTAGGATCTTTCCCATCCGAAGGCGCATTCAGATACACCTTCCGGTTCACCGTATTGAGGGCATACCGCACTTCCGACAAACGGATCCAGCCCGGATCATCCGCCGGACGAGCCGCATTGTCGGACATCCGTACATACGCCCCTCCGTCGTCCGTATAGGTATCGCACACCAGCAGCACTTTAGCCACCACCCTTTCGAGCGCGACAGGCGAGGCCGTAAGATCTATATTCACATCGGTACCCGCACTGACCGTTACGGCATCGGCGGCTTTTCCGGTCATGGCAATGCCCTCCGCCTGACGGGCAAACTGTCCGATCACTTCGTCATATCCGTCTCCGGCAGCGGTATACAATCCCAGGCCTCCCGCCTGCCCGCAAATGGCATGCACCTGGCCGGGCAACAGATTGGCACCCACATAGACCTTCTTCCGTCCGGGAGCAGTCGGTATGCGGGCCTGATACACGTCCGTCGCACCACTTGTAGCGCCGTAAACCACTTCGTACTGCACATCATTCCAATCTTCGTTTCCGCTCCCGTCGACCGATACCAGAAAAACGGCGACAGAAGAGATCTTTTCCTCAACCGCTTCGCCCGCCGATACGGCCGCCCGGGTACTTGCTCCCGCCACCCGCACCGAGAAACGGACACACGCCGTCACCCGATCCGTCTCTGCCGGAGTGCCCGGCATATCGGTATCATCGGAGCATCCACATGCCAGCAGGCAGAGCAGAAACCGAAAAAACAAGGTAAATATGCTGCCTTTACAGTTGTGCATCATTCAGTCTGATAATCCATCCGTTAATGTTCAGCGCCTCCAGCCTTCCCATCGGGGTAAGGTAGAAAATCACGTTGAACTGATCTTCGTAATCAAGGTAATCCTGGTCGCTGAGCTCCACACCGCTGCTCTCTTCAAACAGGGGACGCGTCATCAGCAGATAATGCGTCAGGTCGACGTCCACTACTTTCTGTCCCGAGGTGCGGTCAGTCACCACCAGACGGGCCTCCTGCCCTGCCAGTAAGCGCAATGTATTCAAGCGGGCACGTGCCAGGCTGACTTCTCCCGTGCGGGTGACCGCCGGTTCCGTTTCGGACGCGGACTCCGTATGGTAGGCGGCATAAGTCACCCGGTTGCCCGTTATTATCTCGTTGTCGGCATTCAGGTGACCGTTATCCGCCAACAGGGTAAAGTCATAATCATCGGCATCCAGCCCCTCGCCCGAAGTGTCGTGCAGGGTGATGATGAACCGGTTGCTGTCCTTCAGCATCGGCACACTGACCGATGTCAGTTCCGAAGGCTGTATCCGGCTCAACCGGACATGCCCATACCACAGGTGTCCCAGTTCGTCATCCTGACGTCCGTCCCCGTCACGTTCCAGCCAGAGGACCAACTCGTCACGGGTCGAACTGCCCGGTGTGAGCTGCGGTATCCGGTAATGCCGGTTGTCCCCTCCCGCCCAGAACACCAGTTCGTAAACATCTCCGTCTTTATATTCCAGTGGCAGGGTAATGATAGATCCGTTTTCAGTCAGCGATTGCCTGTTTTCAGTGTGCAGGCAGACAAACTGTCCCTGTGCGTCGAACACGTAGAGGGACAATGTGTCAATCTCGTCGGTGATGATGCCTATCCCGCTACCGGGCTGTATCTGTGCATGCAATGCAGGCTGAAGACGAATACGAAAACCACTGGGACAGTCGCCGCGATCGTCCTTGGTCCACGAGCAGGCGGATAAGCCCGCCAACAGGCAAAACCATAAGAACGGCAGAAGCCGACTGCCGGAATGGGAGAAACAGGAGGTCTGAAAGTTATCGGACATGGTTGGGAAAATTTTATGATTGAACAGGGGGTTCACCACAGAGGATACAGAGGACACAGAGTTTTAAGCTCTTGTTTATAGGGTATTGAAGAGAAAAATATGTTCTCTGTGCCCTCTGTGGTGAGTGGGTTAACGTCCCAATACGGCACTATTCGTGCGTACTATCCAGGGTTTGATACTTAACTTCACATTCAGCAATACGGTGGTCGGATCATCGGTTTCGGTATCGGTGATGATATCTTCGGTTACACCGTCTTTGCCCACACCTTGAATACCGGTGACGGTTACTTGATAGACATTGTTGCGGACAATGCCGAACTCCATCACATCTTCTGCCACATCGTCCGAAGGGATGTGCTTGATCCAATACGGATAATAACAAACGAACTTGCCATCGGCACTCCCTTTTTTGAAGCACTGGACGTCGTTCTTCTTCAGGTCAGCAGGGGCACCACTGGCAGAGCTGGAAGTAGTTCCGTCCGCCAGCAATACGCCGGCTTCCTTCAGCGCTGCAATATCCTTGTAAAAGATGCCGGAATGATAGAAGATTTCAGACATGCTGGTAAATGTGGAGTTCTCTTCCACACCACCACTACCAGTCTTTTTTTGCATCATTTTACTCGGAGCTATTTCCGCTTTAAATACGATACCGGTTGTATATCCGTTCTTCTGTTTATCCTTCAGCATCGTGTTTTCATGGCAGTAAGCGGCGACTTTGGTTTCTGCCGCACTGGAAGAATAGCCCGGCATATCCGTATAACTTCCCCCAAAAGAACCGAAAGACGACAAGCTGAATGCGCCTGATCCTTGCAGATACCAGTCGGCATAGCTATTGGCTAAAGCTGCAGGTGTGCCGGCGTAAGTTTTACTATACGTTTTCGGATCTACCACATACGGCAATGAAGTGCTTGAGTTACCATAATTTGCCTCGGCCAAAGGATTCGTTGCAGTGCTTTCTTTATCCACATGACGGAAATAATATCCTTCTTTCCGTGCGTTGACTACATAATAGCCTGTCAGGGTGATATTCGTAATATTGCCGATAGCAGTCACTGTGGTAGAAAAGCTGGTATACACATTAGCGGCAGAAGCCACATTGGCTCCTCCCGCCGTCACCGTAATCTTTCCCATCATACGCTCTACCGTTGCCGCAATGGTTTGTTCCGGATCTTTGGTGATCGTCTGGGCAATATAAGGAAGAGTATTCATATTATCACTTTTGGGAGAACGGCTCGCCATCACCAGTCCGGCCTCCGGCACAGCAGCTATCACGCCCGTAGCGTCAGCCGTTGTCTTTGCAAGGAAATCGGCTTCGGTCAAGCTATTCTTGCTGCCGTCAGTCACTCCATTGACCGTACCGTTCACCACAATGTAAATACGATAGTCTCCCGGTGTCAAGGCTGTTTTCTTACTGGTCCATACAATCGTTTTAGCGTCGGCAGTGCTGGCTGTCATTTGTGTAAACTGGTCGATGGAAATAATCTCTTTCAACTTAGCGCTACCAAAGCTACTACTCGCTCCTCCCGGAAACAAATACAGGTTGGCGGTCTTCACTTTGTATTCATCCTCCGAACCGGCTTCAGTAGTGCTATCGTCAGTATCTGCCGTCGTACCGGCTCTTGTTTCCGCCACGCCGTTCGGCACGGCAATGGTCACTGTGGTATAAGCTCTCGCTTCTTCCGGATTCTCTCCGCCCGGGATGTCCGTATCGTCGGAACAGGCGGACCAGGTTGTCAGCAGCAAAGCAGCCAACCCCATCATACTCATGTACTTTAGTCTTTTCATTTCTTTTTATATTATGTGATACACTTATTGCGTTATACCGGTTGTCGCGGCCCGTTGTTCCGCATTCATCTTTTTAAGGTTTTCTTCCGCCTCCCGGTTTCCGGCTTTCGCCGCTCTGTGCAGCCATATCCCGGCCTCTTTGTCGTCTCCGCACAACAGATGGCATACTCCCCGTACGTTCCACGAACGTTCGTCCGCCTCTACTGTTTTCAGCAGCCGGAATGCTTCTTCATAATCCCGCACCCGAATGGCGGCTATCGCACGGTTCACCGTATCCGCCACACTGTCAGGACGGTTGGCATACTCCACACGGATGTAGCAGGCATCGCGCAACTGCGGATAGAGCACATCCAGCACCGAACGATACGGACGCCCTCCCGCCAGAGCTTTCAGCCTGTCGTTCCGTTCTTCCTCCGGATGGCTGCGGAGAATGGCAAGCACCTCCTCTTTATACGTCATGTCGCTTTCATTTACCAGTTCGGCCAGCCTGCCCCAGTCTACTCCCCCGGCATTCAGTTCAAACAACGATACAGGCAGGTTCATACGACCCGAGAGAGCATGCCGCAAAGCCTCGGCACGTTTCGCCGACAACTTCCGGTTCAGCTCCGTCGCTCCTTCGGGCGAAGCATATCCGGTGATCGAGATACCTTGCAGGGATGCGCAACTGTCCGCACGCTGCATTCGGACAGCAGTAAGGGCCACTCCTCCGGACGGCCCCGCCGCACGGGCAGACGGCATGCCGGAACACAGGGCAAAGGCCGCCAGGCAACAGGCTGACGCCAAAGCCTTCCGAAAGCATATTCTTAAACGGGTCGATCGTATCTTCTCTTTCATAAAACTTTTCATTTTAGCATATAAATCAAGCTGATGCCCACACGGGTCGGTGCCAGGAAGTTTTTCTTATCCGCTCCCCGATATTCGCCACAGGCAGGGCAATTAAAGCGTTTGTACTCGGCATGTACCCATCCCGCGCCTACGGTAGCCTCCAGATTCCAGCGTTTGCCCAGCACCCACGAGTAGCCGTATGAAAGCCCTGCCATCACCGCCCATCCCTCGTAGCGGGAAGAGGCCGAATGGGAGACAAAAGGCAGACGCACCCGGCTCAGGTTGTACTCTCCCCCTCCGGCATGCACGCCCAGAAAATGCCCGTAGAACGATTGGCAAAGCCAATAGCGCGCCTCCCCCTGTGCCATCCAGAATTTCCACTTCCGGTTGTTCTCAAAGCTCCACGGACAGGCGCTTCCCGAAACATCGAGTGTCCATCGGGAGGCCAACGCCCACTCGGCGGCAAGCGAAGGAGCGGTCGCGACATCGTGCAGCAAATTGGTTTTAACTGCTGCCCTCTGTGCCAGCACGTTGCCCGAAACAAGCAAAAGCAATATGAATAGTTGTTTTTTCATTCTGTTAGTTTATCTGAAACAAACCGGCAATCCGTTCATAAATCGGTCAGAGGTATCTCCGACAGGTAGACGCGGGGCATCTGGTTGATGATCCCCAACTTATGGGCGGCACGGTGATAGCGTGCGTACATTTTCTCACAATCCGGTTGATTGCAATTCAGATGTTGGTCCGTGGCTTCCATTACATGGAGCAGGGAGATTTGGAAGAAGGGACGGGTCAGCTCATAGATTTCCGGAGTGACATCACCGGCATGATCCGCCTTGACACGTATCAGCCCTGCGGATTCCAATTGCCCCAGAAGTTCGCCAAGAGGCTTACAACTACCTTCTAATTCCTGGAAGTTTACTGTTTCCTGAAGGGAAATATGACGCAAGACAGATATGGCTGTCAAAGTTAACGGCGTAAGCATAAGCTATTTTGTTTTGTTGTGTGATCGTCCGTTACTTTGTAGGTAACGGCAATTAACATAAAATAGATTCGGATAGCGTTCCTGACAGGACACTGAGATTTAAATAATAAAAAACATCTGATGATGGCAATAGAATAATCATCCGCGTTAAATAACAGTAAACGTGGCCAACCCCTCTTATAGTTTTTTTAGGAGAAAATAGGGAAAACTAATGCAAAGCATGCATCTTTTTTAAAATTAATTGCCTTTTTTATAAAAAACTTGTCTTTTTATTTGTTTGTGTGAAAAATAATATCCAATTTTGCAGCAATAATTCATTGCCGTTACCTACAAAGTAACGGTCTATACACTTCTCTGATTACAAGCATAATACACTCTATTTTTCGTTTTTTCAAACCGCATTCAGCACATACCGGATTATCTTCCTGTTTGTCCGATCTACTTCCCTATCCCCGAAAGGCTTCAGGTAAGTTTCGGTCACCTTCACCGAGGAGTGTCCCAACGCACAGCTGATAACTCCTACGGGAGTCTCCTGATGAAAAGCGACCGTGGCCCACGTATGGCGGGCAGTGTAAGTAATATTTAGAAATGCAATAAAAAACAGAATGACGATAATTAAACGTA
>ERZ1026844.998-NODE-998-length-18374-cov-92.294175_pt1 | contig 18374 bp, 24 predicted proteins | sample MGYA00380152_ERZ1026844 | MGnify/ENA primary metagenome ERZ1026844 (study PRJEB33269, sample SAMEA4719788) | human gut metagenome | biome: human-associated habitat; feature: organic feature; material: feces | place: Cameroon | collected 2013-10 ... | reverse complement strand
GTCAAAACATTTTGCCAATTTTTTCCATTTTTCCCCTTTGTTAAATTTTTCACATATGGTATAGTTAGTCGCTTCTAACCGGCAGGCCACCAACTTTGTTAAATAATTAACACTTTAGTCTGCTAAAGCGATTGACAAAACATTAACATACTTTACCACATTAAACTGTTAAAGTATTGCTGTGCTTCTGACTTTTCCATAATACAATAATCCATAAAATTCTGCATCAAATATCCATAATTTAGTTATAGTCCTGTTTATAGTACTTTAATGATTTAGTACAATTTATTATGATACAAAAGTACATTCAATAATGCTGTTTTTCACGCTATATCATTAAAAAAACTTGCAACAAATAGTACTTGTGTTACCTATATAGGTATGATATACTTGTATCATAGCAAAGGGAACAAAACAAGAAAAAATCAATCCTTTGCAATATGAAAGTGAGGTATTTTATATGTCTACTTGGAAAATTGAAAAAACCGTTAACGAGTCCGAAAACACCGAAACTATTACTATTATACGCCCTATTGGCGATAAACCAAAAAGCACCGCTTGCGTTAGTCGCACCGTAAAGGCGGGTACCATCGCCCGCGTAAAATATGCCCGCTTTAATGATGACTTTTCCGTGGATACCGGCGAACTTGTAAAACAGTTTGATGGCGTTCTTGATGCAGAGAAGGTTGAAAAAGCCTTGCATAACGTAGAGCCGTGTACAAAATGGCAGGTCTTGGACGTGCAACCAAAAGATGAAAATACCCTTGGAATTCCGCGCGATATCTTTAACGCGGTCGCTGTTCCCATTGAACGCCCTTTAAGTCAGCAGTAAAATTAAACTTTCCAGCGGGTTTCCTTGTAAAGCCCGCTTCCACGCTGCAAAGCGAAAATAATTAAAGTGAGGTATACAAAATGAAAATGCAAGTTGTTACAATAACAAGATGGATAGACAACATAGGAGAACACGTTACAATTAGGAGCGAAAAAGATAACAATTTTAAGACGTTATGTGCCGTGTTTACTAGTTTTTATTCAAACGGTTTTTTCGGGTGTAGTTATAGACAAGACGGATCATATATTGAATCAGTTCATACTCAAACATTTGATGAATTTGTAAAAGAGGTGTTTTCAAAATGATGTACAGTACACGTAAAGAGTTGTTAGATGCCGTCAGTCGTGAATATAACCGCACCGTAAAAAGTCAAGTTAAACAACTTTACAATTGTAAAGCATGGATTTTTATGCCTGTTAATTCCAATTTCATAATCTTGCAAAGTTATACAACTATTGTAGCAGCTTTCCAACGTTCCACTGGTATTTTGTGGGTATTTGATTTTTACAGCCATACTACAGCAAGCCACATTGCAAAGTTTCGGAATTGGATTAGATACGAATTTCAAACTGGTTGGAATTATCTGGATATTGTTAGATTGTATAACAATTCAAGAACTGGAAAGCGCGCCGCCCGAAAAAACTTGAATGATGACTTTTCAAGCGTGATTGCAAGCGCCTTGGAAAAGTAAAAATCCTGGTAACATAAATTTTGCACTAACATTAAAGTTAGTGCAATTTTTATACCATTTTTCAGATAGAATCAATTCCATTAAGCATAAATTACTAGCAATAGTTAAACCTAACTGCTAAGCTGTTATATTCTTAACATATGATAACTTGGAGCACCTGTTAAGAAAATAACACACTTTACCGGTTTAAAGAGCTAAAGCGATTGACAAATCCTTAACACACTTTACCGGTTTAAAGCGCTAAAGCATCCATCCGTTAAGAAAATAGTGAGCAGGGAATTAACCTTAGCACAAACCCTGCCGCGCCGACCACCGGGGGTGTCGTGAGAAGCCTGAAAATAAATCGGGGTTCAATTTCTTAAACTCAATAATCCCCCTCTCCCCTCTCTATTATAAGCAGGTGATTATCAATGACCATTCATGATATTATAGTAAACTGTGGTTCAATAACAGCAAACACCCTTATCATCATATGCGACTGCATGGGTGAAGTTAAATGGCAACATAAATTTAGGCATCTTACAAGTGATTATGAGAATTTGAAGATTAACTTTTTTACAATAGGTGCACTTTACTCTGCTTATGACGGAGTAGAACTATATTTCAAATTCTATGTATAAGGAGCTGATACAATGCGCTACGAAGTCCCCATTCATCCTATCCCCATAGGCTCAATCATCAAATACAATGTAAGAGAATATGGTTATTTCTATGGAGATGGACAAGAGAAAAGAGCAATTACCATTGCTAAAATTGGTAAGGTTATTGACATTATAGAGCATGATGGCAGAGTAGTTTATTATTCTGTAGTACCAAGTACTAATTGCACATTTAATCAATACTTTGTAGGCGATTGCTTAGATTCTGTTTGGCCTGAAAATGTGGGGGGTGTTTATTATGACAATTAAAGAAATGTTTAATGCTAATAAAGATATGGTGTATAATGATATATGTATCTTGCATTGCAAATTTGATACTTCCTATGCGATTTCTAATGATTGCGTAATCTACAATGATGATTACGAGTCTATGCCCAAAGTTCTTAAAGATTTAGAGGTATTAACTTTTGAATACTTAAGCGATAAGCGTTCGCTTAAAGAACCTGGCAAATGGGAAATTTGGGTGGTGTAATTATGACAATTAAAGAATTAGATACAGAAACCCTTACATTACTTAGTAAACTAAGTGACATCTGGTTTATTAAAAACTGTCCTACATGGCTAACACACTTTATGGATAAGGATTGCCAAGATTGTCAGCTTAGAGAATTGTGTTATCTCCTTGACCGTTATGATAATGATATTAAAGAAGAGCTTACAAATAGAGGTGAGTTTTAATTATGATTCATCATCTTGATAAATATGATGACCTATATTTAGCCAAATTAAAAAATTTTATTAGTCATTGTATAACTGGAACTCCTTGTCCGAATATTAGATATTGTGATTCTGCATGTGGTTTGAATCAATTCTGCGAATCATTGCAGGTTGCATATATTGATGTATGTCAGGGGGAATCTAAGCGTAATGGCACAAAACCATAAAGCATTTAAGCGCCAAGCCGAAGCAACCCGGCTATTGGAAAAGATAGGTGCAACAAGGCGCAAATCCAGAAAAGCAGGTATTACTGTAACAGGCGAACTTAAAGAAAGTCTTAGGGGCAGACAATCTCCTGAAATTGCCAGCGCTCTTAAATATACTGCTAACACCTCTCTTAATGAAGCCGAAAAAATGTATAGCAACCTTATTGATATAGCAGATACCCTTGATGACAAAATATCGCAAAAGCTTATGAAAGAGTATTTATCTAAATACTCAGAACATATTAAATCATTAGATAAATCAGTAAAAGATAGTTACAGGTCATTGAGAGTAGCTAATCGTCTTGAAGACGTGTTTAATTATAGTGATGCTGCATATAAGATTCTTAGGAATCCAGATTCCTATTTTGACAAAAAGAAATGGGGAGCAATTTCTGGTATACTTAACAATCTTATGGGCACCTATAGCAGGGATATTCCGCCAAAAGATTTGAAAAAATTATGTGAACTGGGTGAAGAATTAGGACTTAATTCTCTCTCGGATATGGATAGAGCCTATTCTGAATATGACAATCTGCTAAGAAATTCTGACCAGATGGGCGAAGTTCTGGTTAATGCAAGCAATAAACTTAAATCTATTACGAAGGATAATGAAGAGTTTATAGAGAATAATAAAGAAGTTTATAAAAAATTTGTAGAACTTGCATCCAAGTACGATTTGTGGTAATATTCACTAATGAAAGAAGGTGGTGCTGTATGTGAGAAAGCGTAATGAACATAAGTATTCAACTATCATATATTGCTATGATATTGAAACATCATCCTTAATATATGGTGAGGATGAACTTAAAGAGCATCTGCAAAGCACTTATCTTCATGGCCTAGCTTCATTTGCTTATCGTCCTATACCTCATGCATCATTTAGTGATTTTGAGAATGAAATGGATTATAATTTCTTTAGAACTTATGATTCAATTTCTTCAGAATTTGAGAGAATCAACGAGGACGCTAAGAATAATGATGAATACGTCAAAATCTTTGTGCATAACTTGAGCTATGAATTTGAAGCAATGATGCGTAACATAAATTTCTGCATTAAGAACTTTAATCCTAAACGTTTTATTGCAGTTGCTCCACACCAGCCATTAGTAGCAGCTTTTGACCATCTTGAATTTTACGACAGCTTCAAGATTCTTTCATGTAAAAGCCTTGAGCTTATCGGTACAGAACTTGGAGTTCCTAAGCTTAAAGAGGTTAAAGGTGGTTATGACCAAAAGTATTATTGGTGGTCAGATTTACCTGATTCCGAATACGTTTATAATGAACGTGACTGTAAGCTTGTTTTGTATGCACTATGCCGATACATGGCAAACTTCACCAAAGTTGATAACGTATCAGACATTGGGGTATCCAATACATCAATGATTAAGCGTGAGACAAGGCTTAACAGAAATATAGCTACCGATAAAGATGTTCACACAGCACAGTTTACAGCAGCTGTTGAACTTAAAAATAATGAACCGTTTATGAAGTTCTTTCAGGACTGTTTAGCAGGTGGTTATACTCATGCTAATCCTTACGCAGTAGGCAAAATATTTAAGAATGTTTGGTGTTTTGATGCAAGTTCTATGCACCCATCAGCAATGTATGGTAGAAGATTCCCCTACAAATGGAGAAAAGAGGTTAATCCTAATGAATGTTATCAGAATTTCCAGTCAGCAAACTATGAGTTCTTATCTGGCTGCGAAAGCGGCGCTCACTCAGGGTTCTTCGATTATCCCGACCAGCGGATTAAGTTATTTGGATGTAAAGATGTTAAATTCTATTCAGTTCTCCAAGCAGCATACAGGGAATCAATTCTGTTTGAAAGGCCGATAAAATATAGCTTTATGGCTAATGTTACCTTTTATAATATTAACGCTAAGGATTTCGGTAACTGTATTTACAGTTATATCAGTACATCTAAATGCACGAATATTAAAAATGGTAACTTTGATAATGGTAAAGTAGTCAGAGCAGATGAACTTACATTTCATGGTTGTGACATTGACTTTATGTTAATTGAAATGCTCTATGATTATGATAGTTCAGAATGTGATGAACTTTATTACGCAACGGCTCACAAGTTTATTAGCAAGCCTTTACGAAACACAGTTAAATACTATGCACGCCAGAAAACAGGATTCAAGAAGCTTGAGCATAAAGTTGCTAACCATGCAGAAACGTTAAACGATTTTACGTTTGAGGGATTGCAGCTCTACGATGATTCTGTGGCACAAGAGATAATGGCTACCCATAACAAGGATTTAGTTCATTTCGCCTTAATGGCAAGCAAAGGTGGCTTGAATGGTCAGTATGGATGTTCAGCCATGAAGCCCTTACGTCAAGAAGTTGGTGTGCAGGGGGATGGTGATAAATTTGAATGGATTCCAACTGGGGTTAAGTTTCTTAAATCCAGAAATTCCCTAAACATTTTTACAGATGGTTTATACACAGTTGCTTACAGTAGACTGCACCTTATTTGCTTTATGCTCTATCTAGTATTAAGCCAGGGCATTGAACCTCTCTATCATGATACAGACAGCGGCTATTTTGTTGGTTACAATGAGGATGTTAAAAAGGCCGTTGATAGATTTAATGATAATATTCTCAATAACAGCAAGAATAAAGATTGTTACAATTTTGGAATTATGGACTTTGATGGTCACTATGAGGATTTTGTAACATGGGGAAGTAAATGCTATTGTGCAACATACCTAGATGCGGATAAACACTTAAAAGTTAAGGCTACTGTAGCAGGTGCAAGCAAGAAACAGCTTTCCGAATTGTTTACGCAAATAGTGAACGATGAAGATTTTGAGTATCTAGTTCAAGAATATTTTCGTCCTAATATCAGTTATGATGAATCCATAAATAAGAAGCTTATCCGTAAAACTCCAGGAACACATATTATAGGAGATTTTACAGATGACAATGGAGAAACAGACCACCTAGACGAATATTCTGTAACTGTGCTAGAACCTTGTGGCTATACATTACGTTCAACAAATAGTCCTGTTAATAGAATGTATTATTCATTCTGTTATTCATTGCGTGGAGAATCCTATATAGATTATTTGCCTGAAGTTGTTAGCATAAACCACGATGAAAATGATAAAGAACTTTATGGAACTTATCATAAAGAACAATCTGACAAAGAATATGCTATGTTAATTGACGGCAATCCTGCAAGTATATTCCAGTGGGAATGGAGCGATAGGAGATGATTTAATTGAAAGAAAAAGATTCTTGCAGAATCAGTAGAAGAGCTACATGTCCTTATTATATTTCTCATACAACAAATTACATTCGCTGTGAGGGTATGAGAGTGTCATGCCAAGAGTACAACCTTAAAACCGATTGTTGCGGCCAGTATAAAAACTGTCCTCAATATAAATTTCTTACTTATTATTATTTAACAAAGGAGAACTAACTATGTACACTAACAAGAAAGCATCCGCTAAGGCCACCAATTCTGCTAAGTCCGCTTCCTCTGTCATCACTGATATTCGTATCTTCCCTATCAATAACAAGAAATCTAATTGCTGCGCTATGGTTTCCATTACACTTGCAAATGTGTTCTGCATTTCTGGTATTAAGATTATGGATGGTAGCAAGGGTCTGTTTGTAGCAATGCCTAGTGCTAAGAATAAGAAAGACGAATGGCATGACATCTGCTTCCCTGTCACCAAGGAGTTCCGTAAGGTTATGAATGATTCTATTCTTAACGCTTTTGAATCCCTTGGTGAAGATGATGACGATGAAGAAAGTGAGGATGACTGACAAGCTCCCCAATGAATTGCCGCCTGATATTGACGATGATTTGCCATTCTAAATAGAAAAGCACCCCTAAGTGGATAACCACCTAGGGGTGTTTTATTAGTTAGCTAATATTAGGACGAAGAACCTTAATAGCAGTCATACCATTGTTATCATTCCAACGAGGATAATCCATAGGAGTGCCATCTTCATTTCTAATACGGTCAAGAATAACAGGGGAGTTACCATCCATGAATCCAGAAACCTGAACCGTTACACCATAAGATGCAGGACGTTTGAAATACAGGATAATCGCGTTACCATCATTTGTATAGTAAACCTTATCTAGACTACCAGCTACATCCCAAGTTAAAGTCTTACCAGTACCAGCGGTTGCACCATAAATGGCCTGATTAAGTTTACGATTGTCAACAGCACTGATAGCAAACAGTCCACCAGATTCAGTATTGTTGCTTAGATAAACCGTAATGTCAAGATTGTTCCTATCCATCACACGGATAGAACCCTGAGAAGTAATTGAATTATTAGGAACAGGAATAAATGCAAATGCTTTGTACTGGTTAGGGTCGCCAGTTACGGATTGACCATCAACCGTATACTGCGTCTGGTTAGTAATAGCCAAGTCAATGCAACGATGTTCACCAGCTGCGCAGATATACTGCCCACGGTTTACAGCGTCAGTACCAAAGACATATTCACGCTTTGTATAAATGTAAACATCATCAAGCTTACATACAGCATTAGTAACAGGATAAGTACCAATCGACTGAACAGTAGTACTAACCTTAGCGGAACGATTGATAATGCCACCATTAACAATGAACTGTGGATTAGGACTGGTACCAATCAGAGCGATAGCTGCATAACCAGTAGCAGTAGTAGCAGTTCCGTCATTACATGCATAAATCAGATTATTGATGTAAGCTGCTGCTTTTCCCGGCCCATCGAATACAAAAGCATACTTGCAAGTATCTGCATAGAAGTTAGTAACATGAATATCATTGTTAGTAACCTTGCATGCAATCGTGTTATCCCACCAAGTATTAGCGTCAGTACCACCAGTACCGCCAGAGGGAATACCAGTATAGCTAGTCCAGTTGCAACCGTATACATTAGTACGGCAGTCAAAACCAATCTGGCATACCATATTAACGAGGTTATTACATTCACAATCGGGAGCTTTATTGCCCCAGAAAAATGCAACAGAACCAGTCCAGCGTTCTACAGGAGTATTATCACTAAATCCCCATACCATTACATTATCCATGTAGCAGTAACGGTTCAAAGTGCTGTTAGCAGGCTGCAAGTAAACACCATAGGACTTAACCTTATTGATACTTACATTATGAATACTGTTATCAGTGTATTTATTGGTAGTAAATACAATACCGCCAATCATACCATTACAAGTAATGTCCAGATTAGCAATAACAATGTTACCAGTTACGTCATCACCCGATACAGTAATAACACCCTGACTACCAAATGCAGTCGGACTAGCAGTATACTGTAAGATAGTATCACTGGTACCACGCGCAGGGTCACGAGAAGAACCAGCGCCATACAGGCTATGCTTCAGCTGCAAAGGTGCGCTAATCTTATAAGTACCAGCAGGAATAAACAGAGGTTCATTCTTAGTGTGGGTGTTAATGGTAGCGGTAATATCGTCCGTACCATCCATTTTGAGGTCTTGATATGTGCGAATATCAACAGGGCTGTTCGGGATGCTAGTATATTTTACGCCAGGGCGAAGAACAGCAACATTAAAATCACGGTTAAATCCATCTTTAACAACCCATTTATCAAACAGGTCGTTAAAGTGTGTAATGTTTGCGTTTGTGTAAATTTGCCCATGAAGCTTTACACCACCATTAAAATTACCGACATCCACAGGTTTGCTTACTTCGGTTGCTTTGATAATAGTTCTGTCAGAAATGGTGGTATCAAATTCAACATTCAAACTATCAACTTTTACTGCTGTAGCACCACTATTAAGGCTATATGCACCAGTTACAGTTTGCACCAAATCGCCGTCAGTGTCTTTATCAATCTTCTTATTAAGATTAGTGTTAATATTTTCAATATTAGTATTGATTTGTTCAATAGAATTATCAACACTAGACTTATTATTCTCAACCTTAGTATTAAGGTCGTTCAGCTGTTCATCAACGTCAGTTTTCTTACAGTTAGTTCCCTCAATATAGCGGGTACCAGCATCCATGGCTTTCGTAATAACATACAGGTCATTATTCAGCCACACAAGGTCATTAACTGCACGCGCTTCGCTTGCAGTAGTTTTTAATTGTTCGTCAACATCCGTGATTGCCAGCTTGATGCTTCCCCAAAGTTCAGAGAAGTTACCAATCTTAGTCCAGTAGTCAGTATTATCAATATCGACACCAATGGGCACAGGCTGGGTGCTTAAATATCCATCACCATTAACAGTGACAACAACAGTGTTACGAGGATACTGTTTGGTAATATCCCACTGGATAGGGTCTGCATAACTGATGGAGCTGGTTTCAATATACTGCTGCATTACCTCGATAACCTTAGATACCATTTCATAGTAGCTAATGCTATCATCATAATCAACAGGAATTACGGAACGGAAAAGTTTGTCCAATGGATTGTATGCCACTTATATCACCTCACCATAAACGCATAAAAAGAACTTCCATATCTCTATACAAACGATTATAAATATTGGTGCTTTCTTTCATATAATCGTTCATAATAGATACCAGAGAGCGGCCACGATAACCTTTTTCTACATGGTCAAGAACACGATGTTCGTTACCGTCACGATTTTCTTTCGTGTTGTTTTTATCATCCTGTGTGGTATTACTATTACTGTTAGAACCAGCGTTAGAACTAAAATCATTAGAAGAACTAGAATTGGTATGGTCAGCATCCGACATATACTTACCAGCAAGGAAATTATCAAGACTACCCTGTGGAGTATCAGTATGAGTATTGGTGTTTTCACCAGTGCTTTTAGAATTAGAGGTATAGTTGGAATTATTAGTACCCTCAATATTGACTTTACTATTCTTGGTTCTATCCTCAGTATTCACATCATGGTGCTCAGTATCTTCATTACTGGTAATGGTAAAATCATCAGTAAGGAACATTTCATACTGTTTATCAAGTGCTTCAAACAGAGGATTATAATAGGGCATGTGACTGTTCATCCAGTCATCCAGACGCAGCTGCCAAAGGCCAAAGGTTTCTGCACCAATTTCATTGGTATAGAAATGCTTTAGGATATTGGTTTCAAGCTCTTTGCGCTTATTCTCATTCCAGATAGGATAGTTAAAGTCGAAGATTTTTGGACGCGCACGCTCAATAATTTCAGAGTAAGGGACATTGGTGTAAGGTTCAACGATACCTGCTTTGGATTCGCAGATAAAACGAACCTGAGTTGTGTATTTACTCATTCTTATTGTCACCATCCTCTTCAATATTGGTATCGCTTAAATTATTTTCATCTTCGCGTCCTTCCATAATCTTAGTTAATTCGAGCTGAGAGCGCATAGATACAGAGATATTAGTACCAAAGAGCCTGTTATAATCCTTACAGAATTTATCACGAGAATACAATGGAGAAAGACGGTCTGCTTCTACCTGACCTAAGGTCATCTGAACTTCTGTAGTAAACTGCCGCTCTGCTTTCATATTGTAGTTACTCTCAATACCTAAATAGGTAAGAGCTTCCGCAAGCGTTTCTTTTTTCTGCTGCTCTAACTGCAAGCCAATGTACTGAACGCCTAAATCAAGAACGCCAATCATGTTCTTAATGTCATCAGTAGAGGGATTGCCTTTAAGATACAGCCAAGGGTCATATTTGTCTTGCTGATAAACTAAGTTCTGTACAGAAAGTTTAGTGTTCTCATTTGCATAAGCAATTCGGGGAGTTTTCTGCGCAGCAAGGTTTAAGTCAATCGTTCGGTCAATATTGGTAAGACGTTGTGCAAACTGCTTAATAACAATAGCATCAGGGGAGCGGCGCATGTTACACCAAAGATAAGCACAGTTTTCTTTGCTAAGACCACTTTTCTGATAATTGGAATTGTAGCCATAAGCACGCACAAGCTTAGGGTCTCCAATAATATCAAAGTTATCGCTAGGCATAGCAGGAAGAATCAAGTTGCCCATAACGGGGTCATGAAATCCTGCCATTAACGGTTGCCAGAACAAGAACTGTTCAAGAAATCGCTCGTCCAAATAGGGAGAATCTTCAAGCCCTTCCCATTTGAATCTTGCAAGTGCCACATCATACAGACGATTAAACCAGTTAGCGTAAGTTGCCCTAGTTAAATCATATGAATCAATCCAAGGTGGCTGTGGTTTTTGAGAACGTTTAGACATATTTGCGTTTTCTGCTCCTTTACAAAAGATTTATATAGGCAGAAATGAACAGTCCAGTGGACTGTTTAAGCAACACTCCGGTATTGGCGTTAGCCAATATGACAGGCATTAAGCCTGTCAAGGAGCACCTACTTCTGGAATACGTTTATAGATAGAATTATCTGCTTCATAATTTCCGACAAGTCCGGGATTATGCCAGAATGTAACACCACGATTAAAGATGTCGTTAATCATTGTGGAAACATCCGCAGGAACGTCACCTAAGCAACAACAGTTTTGCGTTTTAACATAATTCCAGTTTCTTCGAGAATCAATGTTAGGAATCTGAACTTGGTGAATGGGATAACCAAACATAGTCCAGTAGTCATCAATAACTTTTGCAAATTCTTTAGTAACATGATGATAACTAGCCATAGCATATGGGGCACTTGCATCCCTTGTCGGTAAAATACCAGAATCAGTAAAACGGAAATAAGGACTTACAGAACCATGGCTCTGTGGTGGCAATCTGTCCATATCATCACGTTTTGCAAGTGTGCCAGCAATGTTAAGCATTTGATTGGCTAAGCCCTCAATAGCTCCATAAGTATTCTCAGGGAAAAGAGCAGGATGTTTACCAGTCATGGCCTGAACATCTTTTGCCGGAGCAGTTAGCAGGTTAATGCCAGCAAACATTGTACCAGCTACCAAACCTGCATTTTCAACGGCCATAGAACTAGAGTTCTGTGCTACATATACCTTATAAATATCAGTGTTATAAGCACAAGTAGGCCAGTTGCTAATTGCAAATACATCTTCCTGATTATAACCAGTAGAGCCCTTATAATCCTCTGCTGCAAACATTGCTGTAGTCTGTCCGGCATTTGACATTATATTGTATCCGATATGCAGACTTTTCTTTCTATCTCCAAGTTCAAAACGAAAAACATGATTATCGCCTTGTGTAGAATAATAGCGGAGATAAAAATAAGGATATGTGAAAAGTTTATTATTCTTAGGGACATAACCAGCTACATTATTAGGAACTACAAAAGTCTTATCATACTTACCACTGTCAAAGGTAAGGGGAACCATATAAATTCCCAAAATGCCATCAGGTGCTTGCCCTGCTTCTACAGCCTTAGCAATAAAGTCATTAGCAGATTCAGCTGTGGTAAAAAAGTTTTCTTTACAACCTGAATAGATACCAAATCGTAAAGAGCCAGATGCAGGAGCGGAATCTTTTTCGGGCTTATCGAATGTAGTAACAATGCAGATACGCTTATCAAAATCAATATATTGCTGAATGTCATCAATATAAGGTCCAGTATCTAGTTCATCATTGATGATATTATCACCAATTTCATCAGTATTTGTATGAGAACGTTCAATAAAACAAGGCTGTAACGTTACCTGATTAAACCAAGTTTGCATAACGTCAATAGTAAAATAAATTCTACTGGTTTCGTTAGCAACGTATTCTACCCTATCAATAAAGGCATAATACCATTTATTAGAAAAGTCAGCGTTCTGAAATACGATATAATTACATGGTTCAATCGTTTCAGCATTAACACCAACAGACAAATAACGGTCTAAACGCTGATAGGTATAATTGGTAAGATGAAGAACGGATTTGGAAGTGAAATAAGCAAAACGAGAAGAATCAGACTGAAACCTAAGCACATGATTATAGGTTTTATCTGTAGGGATACCCTTACAGATATAAAGTTGCATATTTGGCAATTTGCGTTTTCCACTCCTTTCATAAAGACTTGTATAAGGTGGAAATGAACAGTCCAGTGGACTGTTTAAGCAACACTCCGGTATTGGCGATAGCCAATATGGCAGGCATTAAGCCTGACAAGGAGAACACGCTCCTTTCAAAATCTGTAGGGTGGTTTACACATCATCCAGATGGGAAGTTTGTTTTTAACTATAGGAGTAGGGCCCGGGCCGGGTGGTGTAGGTGGTTCAGGTGGTGTTGGCGGATTTGTAGCATCCCATTCAACATCCCATGTACCTACTTCGTTAGGAATACCAAGAATAGCAGAGGGGTCAGTTCTGTAAGCTGTACCATAACCACCTATCCAATATTCCCAGTGCGTATGAATACCACTAGCATTACCTGTTTGCCCTTGCTCTCCAATATATTGACCACGAGTAATTGTTTCACCAACACTATGAATCTGACTAGCAAAATGAGCTGCAAGCCAATAGCTATTATCGCTCATTTTAACTACAATGTAGTTACCCCAAGAATCGTTACCAGTCGTGCCACCTTGCCAAGTATGGGCTGTTTCAACCGTACCTGCCATTGGTGCATAAGATTGATGATTTGTATGTACCGTGTCAATACCACCATGAACTGAACCATCAGAATAATGTGGATAACCTGCTGAAACTCTGATTGTGCTTTGGTCAGTAATACATTGTTTATAGGTAGCCATAATCAAAGCAATGCGTGATAACGTATGCGCATCCCACGTTCTTAGAAGGATAAGCCTACATGCTTAAGAAAGTGTCAAGATTAAGCCTTAGTAGTGAACTGCACAGCGTTAGCAAACGGAGATGCAGAATAGATACGCCAGATATGATGGAAGTAGTTCCAATCCAGAGTAGAGCCAAGGTCAGTTTCACGCATGGTGTTCAGCTTAGTGTAAATCTGGAAGAAATCACGGTCAACCATAAGTGCCTGAATAGCAACCATATCTTCATCATCAGGGGTAACGTGAGTATAGGTCTTATCGCCACCAGTTGCAATAGTGACAGCACCAGAGCCAGAGGGGTCATTACCAGTAAGCAGGTTTTCCAGACGTTCCACTTCATACTCATTAAGAGCAAAACTGTCAACTTCCAGACGATGCCCCATGAAATCTGCCTTATCCATGTTAAATGCGCTTGCCAGAACATCAACGTCAATAGAAGCAGAAATGTCAACAGGAACAATGGTATACAGACGTTCAGCAGGAGTATTCATAGGAATACCAGCAGCGTTATACTCTTTAGAGATAAACTTCATCTTGCCATAAATCTGACGGAACTTCTTAACCAGAGTCTTACCGGAAGCTTCATCAGTAACAGCAGCAACAGTTACCTTCTTGAGCTTATTGTTCTTTACCAGCTGATACAGCAGATACTTCTTCATGATGAAAGCATCCAGTTCAGCAGGCTTATAAATCTGGTCAATGATGTTCTGTACAAACGCGGACAGATTAGCTTCACTCATGAAAGCAGTTTCCAGAGCTTCACGGTTGACAGTGACCTTGTACTTAATACGAGAGTTCACAGCATGATAAGCAGTGTAAACCTCGGCAGGGTCACTACCAAATTCAGCTTTCATAACTTCATCATTGGTAGCACGGTCAGCAGAGAAGTAAGGAGTTGCTTTCTGCATCATCACATAGATTTCCTGAACAGTAGCACCAGTACCCAGAACACCCTTATCAAAAACCTGCCAAGGGTCTTCAAAGGAAATATAGCGCATAACGGTCAGACCAATACGGTCAACCAGAGCGTTGCAGAAATAGTTCAGACGCGGTTCATAAGAATTGATAAACGTCCATGCGGATTTAATAGATTCAGTAGTGTTCTCAATCTGGGGAGCGCCACCAAAAGTAGCATCACTACCAAATACAGCCTGAATAATACCAACAGCAGCAGAAGCCATAGTATTTATACCTACCTTTCTTAATAATTGCACTCAATGTCAAGAGTGCCATCAATAATAAGTTTGCCTTTAGCGGCAGCAGTTAGAGTTACAACGCCAGTAGAAGTGACTTTAGCACTGGAAATTGTGCCATCTGCCAAAACTACACGGAGACAGGGAATAGATTTTGTAACTACAAATTTGCCATAACCAGTTTTCATGACACGAGCCATTACTTCACTAGGAATGGTAAATGCGGTGGTGTTTTCTGTAGCGCCTTTATCTAGGGCGGCGTGAATGACCAGAACGTTAGAGAGGGTGCTCATGTTCTGGTTGTGGAAAGAGTAAGCCATAATATCAACTCCTTAAATATCTTTGAGCAAATAATATCCAAGCACCATTCGGGGCAAATAACTCGTAATAGAAATATTGCCATTAGTTATAATATCTCCATTCTTATTAACATAAATGGAAACAAAACTCGAATAAGCGCCAGGAGCATTGTTAGATATACAACCTTGTAAGTTAACAGTAGTCATTCTATCATAAATTGCTGGTGGGATGGTGCCTAACTTATCCCCGACACTATAAGACGTGGCAAGAAGATTAACATGCAAAAATAGAATATTTCCAATAACAGTAAAATTTTTCATCGTTGTAACTAAATGGTCTACTCATAATCTCACCTCACTTTCTACCAAACATCTTTTTAACAAAAGCCTGTGCAGCTTCATCAACAGTAATTGTATTGCCATTAGGTTTCTGATATTCCTCATTTGGCTTATTGTCATCGTTCAAAAACGCCTTAACATAGTCTTTGCGCAGATTATCATAAGCTTCATGCCAGTTAGATGCACCATCTGGGCAACCATTAGTGAACTGTTCTGCTTCATTACGACATTCATCGAATTCATTCAGAACACCACTAATAAGTGTACCCTGTTCTTCTGGTTTGGCGTCAACAAAACCACCAAGCATTGCAGAAATTTCATCACGAGTTTTCATTTATTCATTACTCCTTGTATAAGTTAAGTGCAGATTCTCGCAAAGGGCAATAACTGCTTGCATATCAACGCCAGTTGCGTGAATCTTAATGTAATCGCCTTTGTAGCTTTCACGAAGGACAGAATGATAAGAACCTAAGTGCTTCATAACTGTCTGGGATGCACAAATAAAGTTATCATCAAGCCAGTTCAGAGGATTAACACGACAATCATGATAAATTACTTCAAAATGAAGGTGTGCGCCATAGCAATTACCAGTTGCGCCAGAATACCCAATAAGCTGACCCTCGTAAACGTGTTGACCGTTTTTGACAAGACACTCTTTAAGGTGTGCATAGCGTGTTTCCAGTTTAGAACCATTATAATTGTTATGCCTAATTCTAACCATGTTGCCATAAGACTGCATCCCTGTTTTGGTTTTACCATCCCAACTCTGTACCTGATTTACTGTGCCATCCTCTGCTGCATAAACAGGTGTGCAAGGAGTGGCACGCAGGTCAATAGCGTTATGAGCTGAACCATTATTATATGTCCAGCCAGCTGTAATAATGTGATTCTCTAACGGCCAACAGAAAAGAACATCACCGTTTGCTTTTCTCATTTTCTTCATCTCCTTTAAGTTTTTCCAAATAGGGCTTAAACAGAGCAGAAAGTTCAGGATTTACAGCACACATATTCTCCATGATGCTAATAAGTTCCATGATGCAAATGTAAGTAACTACTGCACCAACGAGGGGGACTTGAATGCCAAGGTCAATATACTTCATAGCATATTCAATGCCATAAGAACCAACAACGGCAAGAATCTCCATGCACTTGTGGTATCCGCCCTCACGCATAATACTGGAATTATAAGAACCATCATGTTTTGCTTTAATCAGCCCTGTGAGAATGTCGAACGTAATAAACCCTAAAACAATGACAAAGGGCATAAACTCAACTCCTAACATTATACACCTACAATCTTTAGAATATCCATTAGATAGCGCCTAATTATTTCATCTTCACAGTAAAGACCCCCCAACCTATATTGTTTAATAATATATAATAACCAGTTAGGACGTGGGGTACGTGTAATCAAGATTGTGTTATAATCATGGTCATCATTGGTTAACGCATATGTCACGCCGCTACCCGGACTGTATTTTCGGGAAAGATAACATTTACCAGTAGAGAAGTCTACCCATAAGCCTAAGTATTCATCATGGATTTTGAAACCAAATTGATATTTAGATTCAGGAGATTTCTTGGCAATGCCTACCTGTGAATCTAGATAGAATGTGTTATGAACTGCATACTGTCCATACTTACTACCTTTCATAAGGCGGCCAAAATCTGTTTTCTCTTTTGCTTCAATGTATTCCTCATTGTTAGCAATCTGTATTAAGACTAAGCCCTCACGAGTAGTAGCAATTTGTTTTTTGTTAGTTGGCTTTTTAATGTCAAATTCTGTAAAATAAGGATTTGCCCATGTAACAGCGTTGCCAAAGAAGAAAACGACAACACGGCGCATACGGGCAATAGTTTCATATAATTCGCAGAAAAATGTTACTTCATCTTTAAGGTATCCGTGATGGCTTTCATCCATAGAGATAAATTCATCGAAGCAGATTTTATTAACGAGCGGGAGTTCTTCTGATTTTGCGGAAGAAATATAACGAGTTTGTCCGGCTAGTTTACCGTCTATGTAATAAGCGCCCTCTGGGGTTCCCTTTAACTCATGGTCGGGGAATTCGTGAGCAACTGCTGCCCAGAAATTCTCTTTGGCTTTCTTATTCATTTCGGTTTTATAACGGCGAATATAGATAAATTGATTCCCGTTTTTGATAAAATCCTCAGCAGCCCATTTCTTGAAGCCATAAGTTTTACCACATCCACGAGAACCAACTACAAAATTAAAGAGCGCATTATAAGATAATGTGTTCTTTAAGTCCCACCACATTGACATTGTAATACACTCCTTTCATATTTAATATTAAGCCAAGGGTTCGACCTTTTAAGCTTACTCTTATGAGTTGTGCTACCCTTTCGGTTGGCGGAGTAGGAGAAATGACAAACCTATGTAACCAACAGGCTAACAGGCGTGTTAGCGCGGCTCTATGGTGGTAGAAATGGGCACAACCCCATTAACGTCCAATGACCAGTTTTCCGTTACTCTTAAAGAGTTCTACCATGTTAAGGGTGGCGAAAGGAAATGGGTTAGCAGTCACGCAAACCTATCCGTAACGCTTCACGCGCCTGACCACGGCTTAGGAACTCCATTCGTGCCTTTCGCTCCCTATGATTATATTATACTTTACAATGCGTATAAAGTCAATAATACAGATTGTACTTTTTGTAAAATTAGGAATGATTATTACATAGTGTATAATGCTAAATTTAAAGGTACGATAAACGGGACTATGACCGGATGTTAAGGTTAAAGTACGATAAATGGGACTATATACCTGTCTCTTATACACATCTGACGCTGCCGACGAAGAGGATAG
>ERZ1026844.990-NODE-990-length-18466-cov-13.360437_pt1 | contig 18466 bp, 20 predicted proteins | sample MGYA00380152_ERZ1026844 | MGnify/ENA primary metagenome ERZ1026844 (study PRJEB33269, sample SAMEA4719788) | human gut metagenome | biome: human-associated habitat; feature: organic feature; material: feces | place: Cameroon | collected 2013-10 ... | reverse complement strand
CGGTTGCCACACGCCCCTCAAACGTGCCTGTCTACCTATTCCAGCACTCTCGCATGCAATTTTCATTTGCTCGATTATTATACTCAGCTGCTCGCTGTTTGTCAAGTGTTTTATTTCTTTTTGCCCGGATGTTCCATCACTTTTTTACTTGCGCTTCGCTTCGACATCTGATATAATATCATTTGTATGTACGTGAGGAAGGCGGGCGATGGGGTTGCCGAAGTTCTTTGTTGCGCCCGGGTCGGTCCGGGGCAGCTTTCTGACGCTTGAGGGCGAAAACGCCGCGCATGCCAGGGTCCTGCGCCTGCGTCAGGGCGACCGGGTGCTCGTCTGCGACGGCTGCGGCACCGACTACAGCTGCACCATCTCCGACATCTCGCCGCAGCAGGTCTGCCTGGTGGTAGACAGCGCTTCGGCCTCCGCGTCGGAGCCGCGCGTACAGTGCAGCGTCTACATGGCCTACGCCAAAGCCGACAAGCTCGAGCACGTCATCCAGAAGGCGACGGAGCTCGGCGCGTATGAGATCGTCGCGTTCCCCTCTTCGCGCTGCGTGATGCGGCTCGACGCCGCCGGGGCGCAGAAGAAGCTCGACCGCTGGCAGAAGATCGCCGCGTCCGCCGCGGCGCAGTCCGGCCGCGGGCGGATCCCGCAGGTGCTGGCGCTGCCGTCGTTCGCTGATGCGGTCAAGCGTGCCGCCGGGTGTGAGCTGGCGCTGCTGCCGTATGAGAACGAACACGCGCTCTCGCTGCGCCGCGCCGTGGGCGAGGCCGCGTTTGAGACCGTTTCCATTATGACCGGCCCGGAGGGCGGCTTCTCAGAAGACGAGGTGCGCCTGGCCCAGGAGGCCGGGATGCAGATCTGTACGCTCGGTCCGCGCATTCTGCGCTGCGAGACCGCCCCGCTGTGCGCGCTGAGCGCCGTGCTGTATGCCGCAGGCGCGCTGGACTGAACGGAATTTCAATCAAAGGACAGAAGATTATGACGAAGAACAAAACTGCTGCAAAAAAGACGGAAGATCAGTCCGTTGTCTATAAAGTCCCCGCTGCATTCGCGCTGATGATCGTGGTGGTCTATGCGTTCTGGAAGCTCGGCGGGTATTACAGTACCGTGGAAGGCTTTACGGCGCTTTATCCGATGTTCTGCGTTCATCGATATGTGTTTCTGGCGCTGACCGCCGCAGAACTTGTGCTGTGCGTTCTGCTGAAAAGCAGGCTTGCGCGGACGATCTGCCGCTACTGGCTGGCTGCGTTTGCACTGCTGTGTGTGTCGGCGTGGATCCTCTCGATCTTCTGGACCGGCAACATGATCGCCATCTATCTCATGCATGCGCTGGTCTACTGCCTGTACATGGTCTGGCAGCTCTATCGCTCGGAGTTCTTCACGTTCTCGCTCGTGACGGCCACGGCCGGCGTCGTCTTCTTCCTGACGGCCCGCACGTCCTACATGGCCAACCGCATCGGCGGCAGCATCCTGCTCGCGCTCATCCTGATCGGCACGGCGCTCATCGTGTTCCTGTGCGCGAAGAACCGCGGCCGGCTGACGATCGGCGGCAAGACGCTGCAGCTGTTCCCCGACGGGTTCAATTCGCTGCTGTTCTATTTCATCTGCGTCCTGTGGGCCATCGTGCTGATCGCGTGCCTGCTGTTCGGCTCCGGCTTCGCGTATTACGCCATGTTCGCCGCCATCGCGGTGGAGCTGATCGGCGCCGTCTATTACACGTTCCAGCTCAAGTAATTTCTGCATACTGCCGCCCTCCGCTCCGTATTCTTGGAGCGGAGGGTGATTTTTTGTTCACTGGCCGTCAGATCCTGAAAAATACCTTACTGCTGACCGCTGCGGCGCTGCTGCTGCGGCTGCTTTCGATGCTGTTCCAGGCGTATCTGGCCGGAAGGATCGGCGCGGAGGGCCTGGGCGGCGTGCAGCTCGTGCTGTCGGTGTCGGCGTTCGCGGCGACGCTGGGGCTCGCCGGGGCGCGGGTCGCGGCGAGCTGCCTGTGCGCCGAGGCCTACGGCAGGCGCGACAGCGCCGGGCTGCAGGGCGCGGCGGCGCACTGCCTCGGCTATGTGCTGCTGACGAGCATGCTGGCGGCCGCAGGGCTGTTTTTTGCCGCGCCGTGGATCGCGCGGTACGCGCTGCGCCTGCCGGAGGCGGAGGGCAGCCTGCGGCTGCTGGCGGGGCTCGTGCCGGTCGGGTGCGTCAATCTGGTGCTGGGCGGATATCTGACCGCGGCCGGGCAGGTGCTGCGGCTGACAGCGGTGGACGCGTGCGAGCGCGTATGCTGTCTGGGACTGAGTCTTTTGCTGCTCCGGTCTGCGCCGGAGGGGCTGGGCGGGGCGTGCTTCGCGCTTCTGGGCGGGGATCTGCTCGCGTCCTGCGGAGCAGCCGCCGTGCTGTACGGGTTTTACCGGCAGGGCTGGCGCGGTGTTTCGCCGTCTGAAGCGCCGCCGGGACTTGGGCGGCGCGTTCGAAAGCTTGCCGCGCCGCTGGCGCTGAGCGACTATCTGCGCGCCGCGCTGCGGACGCTCGAGCAGCTGCTCATCCCCTGGGGGCTCGCGCAGGCGGGCGCGTCGCAGCAGCGCGCGATGGCGGCCTACGGGACCGTCACGGGGATGGTGTTCCCGGTTTTAATGCTCCCGGCGGCGTTTTTATATGCGCTCATCGACCTGCTGATCCCGGAGCTTGCCGCCTGCCGCGCGCAGAGGCGCGCGGCGCGGCTGCAGTCGGTCACACGGCAGTGTCTGCGGGCGGGGCTGCTGTTCGGGAGCTTTACGGCGGGGCTGCTGTTCGTGCTGGCCGGGCCGCTGGCGCAGATCCTGTATCGCAGTGCGGAGGCCGGGCGGCTGCTGCGGTTGTTTGCGCCGGTAGCGCTGGTTTTGTACCTTGACGCGCTGGTGGACGGGATGCTGAAGGGCCTTTCGGAGCAGGTCGCCAACGTGCGCTACAACACCATCACGTCCGCGCTGGACGTGGCGCTGCTGTTGGTACTGCTGCCGCGGTATGGGCTGGGCGGATATGTCTTCACGTTCATCGCGGCGCATCTGGTCAACTTCGCGCTGAGCCTGCGCAGGCTCCTGCGCGTGACCGGGCTGCGGGCCTCGGCGGGCGCGGCTGTGCGGACGGCGCTTCTGGCCGCGGGCGCGGGCGCGGCGGCGCTGCTGACGCCCGCGCCGGGTCCGGAGGCGGCGGAGCTGCTGCTGCGCGGGGCGATATATGCCGGTGTGTACGGGCTGGCCGCGTGCGTGAGCGGCACGGCGGAGCTGTGCGTGCCGGAAAGCCTTCGGCCGGCACGGCGCGCGGAAAAAGCGCGGGCGCTCCGTTGACTTTTGCGCGCGAAACCCGTACAATCAGAGCAGAATGTGACGAAAGGAAGACGTTTCCCATGATCTCTTTCCGCAATGATTATTCCGAAGGCGCGCACCCCAAAATTCTTGCCGCGCTGGAACAGAACAACCTGACCACCACCTGCGGCTACAGCATGGACCCGTTCTGTGACGAGGCCCGCGCCGCCATCCGTGCCCGCTTCGCCTGCCCGACGGCGGACGTGCATTTTCTCGTCGGCGGCACCATCGCCAACACGACCGTCATCGCCGCGGCGCTGCGGCCGTGGGAGGGCGTGATCGCCGCGGACACCGGCCACATCAACGTCCATGAGACCGGCGCGATCGAGGCCTCCGGCCACAAGGTCTGCGCCATTGAGGCACCAAGCGGCAAGCTGACGCCCGCGCTCGTGCGCGAGGTCATGCGCCGCCACTGCGACGGGCAGGACGAGCACATGGTGCTGCCGCGCATGGTCTATATCTCCGACGCGACGGAGCTCGGCACGATCTACACGAAGGCGGAGCTCGCCGCCCTGCACGAGGTCTGCGGGGAATACGGCCTGTACCTGTTCCTCGACGGCGCGCGCATGGCCGCGGCGCTGGTGGCCGAGGGCAACGACCTGCAGCCGGAGGATTTTGCAACGTACTGCGACGTCTTCTATCTCGGCGGGACGAAAAACGGCCTGCTGTTCGGCGAAGCCGTCGTCATCACAAATGAGGCGCTCAAGCCGCATTTCCGCAACATGATCAAGCAGCGCGGCGGCATGTTCGCCAAGGGTTTCCTGTTCGGCACGCAGTTCACCGCGTATCTGCAGGACGAGCTGTGGCTCACGATGGCGCGGCACGCCGTGACGCAGGCGCAGCGCATCCAGACGGCCGCCGTGCAGAAGGGCTACCGGCTCTTCGCCGTCTCCCCCACCAACCAGGTCTTCCTCGTGCTCAGCCACGCACAGATCGAGCGGCTGCGACGGGACTTTGCCTTTGAGATCACCGGCCATGTGGACGACGAGCATGAGGCCGGGCGCTTCGTCTGCTCGTGGGCGACGAAGGAAGAAGCGGTCGACGCGCTCATCGCGGCCCTGTGATGGAGCGGATCGACCACCCGATCCCGCCGCTGTACGACGGAAGCTCCCGGATTTTGATCCTGGGCTCGTTTCCGTCGGTCAAGTCGCGGGAGGCGATGTTTTTCTACGGGCACCCGCAGAACCGGTTCTGGCCGGTGCTGGCGGCGGTGCTGGGCTGCGAGCGCCCGACGACGATCGAGGAAAAGAAGCGGCTGGCGCTGACACACCACATCGCGCTCTGGGACACGATCGCCAGCTGCGAGATCGAGGGCTCAAGCGACAGCTCCATCCGCGGCGTGGTGCCGAACGATCTGACGCCCATTCTCCGCGGCGCGGATATCCGGCAGATCTACTGCAACGGCGGCACGTCGTACCAGTATTTCCGCCGCTACCAGCAGCAGCTGACCGGCCGCGAGGCCGTCAAGCTCCCCTCGACCAGCCCGGCCAACGCCGCCTGGAGCGCCGAGCGCCTGACCGCCGCCTGGCGCGTGATCCTGGAGGCGCTGAAATAGACAGAAAAGGACCCCGCCCAGCCATATGTGGCTGTGGCGGGGTCTTTCAGTCTGCAAGGAGGCCGGCCATGTCTTCCGCGGAGATGCGGTAGACCGCGCCGTCAATGCCGCCTGCGCGGAGGGCCGCGAGGACGCTGGCCCGGTCATACCGGCAGCCGGTCACGGCGGCGGCAATGGTCTCGGCGGACAGCGTCGAGAAGAAATCTCCCCAAACAGACGCCTGGCAGATCACGCCGCGCTGCACGTCCAGGCGGAAGGTGAACTTGCCGCCGGCGAAGTGCCCGGTCCGCTCGATATTGAAGCGGGGATTGCGGCCGTAGACCGCGTCCCAGGCCGCAAATTTTTCCTCTGCCAGCGCTCGGATGCGCGCGTCGTCCGCGGGCGTCAGGCAATAGGTCTGCGTGCTGCCGCGCATCAGGTGCCGGAGCATACAGGCCTTGAACTGCTCTGCCGGGAGCTTCCGGAGCAGGTGCTCGGAGATATTCGTCACGCGGTCGCGGACCGATTTGATGCTCTTGGACTGGATCTTATAGGGGTCGACCGTCGTGGCGGCGGCCATCTGCGCAAGATCGGTGTCATAGAGCAGGGAGCCGTGATGGACGATGCAGCCGGGCAGCCGGTACTGCGCGTTTCCGGAGAATTTTCTGCCGCCGATCAGCAGATCGTTGCGCCCGTTGAAGCCCGCGTCCGCGCCCAGCTCGCGCACCGCGTCGACGACGGGGCCGATGTACTGGGAAAAATCGATCTGCGTCTGGTCGGAATGCTCGATAAATGTAAACTGCCAGCCGCCCAGGTCCGTATAGATCGTCCCGCCGCCGGACATGCGGCGGACCAGACAGATCTTGTGGGCGTCGGCATAGGGCTTGTTGATCTCCTCAAGGATATTCTGGTATTTTCCGACCATCAGCGTCGGCGTCGTCCGCCAGAACAGCAGCACCGGTTCCGGCAGCTTCTTTTCGGCCGCGAAATAGTATTCCAGGCCAAAATTATAATAGACGTCGGTCGAGCCGGTCTCAATATAGATCATGCGTGTCCTCCAGCGCTTCCCAGGCCCGGTAGGAGCTGCGCGCGAGCGGCGCGGACGCCACGTGGCGGAAGCCCTTGGCGAGCGCCAGCTGCTTATACCGGGCAAAATCCTCCGGCGCGGCATAGCGGGCCAGCTTCCAGTGCGCCTCCGACGGCTGCAGATACTGGCCGATGGTCAGAATGTCGCAGCCGACAGCGAGCACATCATCCATCAGGGCGGAGATCTGCGCGTCTGTCTCGCCGAGGCCGACCATGAAGCCGGTCTTGGTGAGGATGCTCGGGTCCTGTTCCTTCACATAGCGCAGAACGCCGAGCGTGCGCGCATAGTCCGCCTGCGGGCGGACGGCCTTCTGCAGCTCCCTGACGGTCTCGATATTCAGGTTGAACACCTCCGGGTGGGCGGCGATCACGATATCGGCGGCCGCATGGTCGCCCTTCATGTCGCTGGTCAGCGTCTCGACTGTCGTGCCGGGGCAGCGGGCGCGGATAGCGCAGATCGTCTTTGCAAAGTGTGCCGCGCCGCCGTCCGGCAGATCGTCCCGCGTAGAGCAGGTCAGAACGACATGGCGAAGCCCCAGCCTTTCGGCCGCCTGCGCCACGTTTTCCGGCTCGTCCGGGTCGGGCGGCAGGGGCTTGCCGCAGGTGACGTTGCAGAACCGGCAGTTGCGCGTGCAGACGTCGCCGAGGAGCATAAACGTGGCTGTGTGCTTCTGATAGCATTCGCCGAGATTCGGACAGTTGGCCGCCTTGCAGACGGTATTGAGCTTCAGATCGCGCATCAGTTCCGCGACCTCGCTCACGGCCTGCTGGTTATAGCGGACGCGGAGCCATTCGGGTTTGCGTTCCATGGTCCTCCCCTGCCTTTCCTACGTTTCGACGATCGCGACGGGCGTCAGCACCGCGACGCTGTCGCCTTCCTCGCACAGCTGGCGGCGCAGGATGCCGTCTTCCGTCGCTTCGATCTGGTTGACGACCTTATCGGTCTCGATCTCGTACAGAGCCTCGCCCTTGTGGATCTCCTCCCCCTCGTTTTTCAGCCAGGCGCACAGAACGCCGCTCTGCATCTCCGGCTGGAGCTTCGGCATAACAAGCTGTTTTTCCATCGTTTTTCCTCCGTTCGGTTTACATAAAAATGTCGAACAATTCCGCCGCCCGCTCGCCCGCGAGCGCCCGGCAGATGTCCAGAAACAGCGCCGGGTCCAGCCGTGTGCCTTCGAGCAGCGCGGATGCGCGCGCGGCGTCGATCGCGTCGGACTGCACGGCTGCGTTCCGGATCAGCCCGTGCCGCGCCTCATAGCGGACGCGGATCGGCCTTCCGGCAAATTCCGCGGTCTTTTCATAGGTGAAGGCCGGCGTCTTGCCCCAGGTCCAGTCCCAAGACTGGTAGAGATCCGCGGCAAGGCGGCGGACGTCGGCGAGCTGCGCCTGCGTGAGACGGACGGTCTTTGCGCCGGGCGGCAGGATCTTCTGCGCCAGCTGCCGGGCGAACGTCACGATCTCGCAGTCCTCCCTGAGGTACGGCCGCAGGTTCGTGACCGCGCAGATGGCCGACTGCGTCCCTTTTGAGCAGAACGCGTCGTTTTTCCGGCCGGTCGTGATCTCGTCCAGCCGGGTCAGATCCGCGTCAAACAGCAGCGTTCCGTGGTGCAGCACGCGGCCGTTTGCGATCTTCTGCGCGCTGCCGGAGATCTTTTTCCCGTCCACGATCATGTCGCAGGTTCGGCTTTTCTGCGCCGGGACGCCGAGGGCGTTCAGCGCCCGCAGCACTGGGGCCAGACAGCGGTCATAGTCCAGCGCGCCGCTCTGGCCGGTGATCAGCGTGTAATTGAGATTGCCGAGATCATGATAGACTGTCCCGCCGCCGGACATGCGGCGCACGACCGGGATGTTCTGCTCCAGAAGCGCGCGCACATGGACCTCGCGGCAGATGTTCTGATAGCAGCCGACCACGACCGCGGGGCGGTTGCGCCAGAGCAGCAGCACCTCGTCCTCCCGGAAGGTCCGGAACACATAATCTTCAAACGCCTGATTGAAAAACGGGTCATGCGATGTTGTTTCGATTTGAATCATGTGTGAATCCTTCCGTTTTCAGATTTATTTTCAGATTCTATCACATCTTCCCACAAAAAACAACATAAAAATAACCTCTTCCGAAAGGAAGAGGTTATCGGCAGACGATTTCAGAAGGTGCGGGCCAGGGCCTTGGCCCGGTCGATGGCGGCGGCGAGGGAGGCCGCTGCGTCGAAGCCCGCGACGTCCATGCCGTCGGCAGCGATGCAGGTGTATGCGCCGATGCCGAAGAAGGTGTGCAGGGCATCAAGATACCGGCTGCCCATCTCCATGGCGTCGCCGGTGTAGAAGCCGCCGCGCGTGGTCAGGAAGACGAGCTGCGAGGCCCGGCAGAGGCCCTGCAGGCCCGACTCCGTGGAACCGAAGGTGATGCCGTCGACCGAGACCTGCTCGATGTAGACCTTCAGCAGGGCCGGGAAGGACAGATCCCAGAACGGAGCGGCGATGACGATGCGGTCCGCTTGCGCAAACTGGTGCGCGTAGCGGAAGCGCGGATGATCCCGCTCCCCTGCCGCGAGCAGCTGCTCGCGCTGGGCAAAATAGCCGTCCTTGAAATACGAAAGCTCCTCCGCCATCAGATCCAGCCGCGTGACGCGGCAGTCAGCCGGCAAGGCGGACAAAAACGCATCCGCGAGCTTTTTCGTGCGGGAGGCTTCGCCGCGGATGCAGCAGTCGACAAACAGAACGTTTTTCATCGGCCTCTCTCCTGTTCCAGCCGGTACAGCGCCTCGAGGGCGACCCGGATCTCATTTTGCTCGCCGCGGGCGGTCAGGCTCTCGCCGTCCACGTAGCCGCCGATGGCATCGGCAGTGTCTTCGCCGTAGACGACAACGTTATTGAGGATCGACGCCGTCTTCATCCCGCGCAGGCGGCCGATGGTGAACAGCGCCGCGGACTCCATATCCGCGCCGAGCGCGCCCTTGCGCGACCAGTAGGCGCTTTCCGCGTCGTTTTCCTCGTGATAGAAGCTCTCGTGGCTGTGGATGATGCCGACGTGGCTGCGGCAGCCGAGGTCCTTCGCCGCGTCCACGCAGAAGCCGAGCAGCCGGTAGTCCGCCACGGCGGGATATTCGGTATGGACGTAGGCCTTCGACGCGCCGTCGTCACGGATGGCGCCGCAGCCGAGGATCAGATCGCCCAGCCCGATGCCCTTCTGCAGCGCGCCGCAGGAGCCGATGCGGATGGCGGCCTCCACGCCGATGTTGTGCAGCTCCTCCACGCAGATGCCGGCGGACGAGCCGCCGATGCCCGTGGAGACGGCGAGGATAGGGACGCCGCGGTAGGTGCCGGTCAGGCTGCGGAACTCGCGGTTGTAGGCAAGCTCGCGCACGCCCTCCAGCTGCTGCGCGATGCGGTCGAGCCGGGCCGGGTCGCCGGGCAGGATGGCATAGCGGACGCCCAGGGTCTCATCCAAACAGATATGCGGCTGCTTCATACAGGACTCCTCCTTGTCAGACTGTCAGATCGTCTGAATTTCAATGTGGTAATGGTTGCGGCTGCACAGCGCGTGCTCCACCTCGACGCGGTATTCCAGGTCGAGCACGCCGCCGTGCTCGTTGAGCAGAATGGTCATATCCTCCGTCACGACGCTGATCATCATGACGCCGAAGCCCATGTCGTACAGCGAATCATGCGTCTGCCCGCGGACAAAGCGCATCTCAGCGTTGAGCTTGCCGGTGCGGCGGAGCGTAACGGTCCTGCCGTCTTCGACGGTGAAGGAGGTCACGACGCCCTCAAGCCCGGTCATCTCCGACTCGACGTAGGAGACGATGGCGAGCCCCGGCTCATAGCAGTACGAGCCCTCGGTCACAAGGCCGAGCGTCTCAGGCTCGACGCCCTCCATGCGCTGCGTGCCGGTGATGGAAATTTTGGCTGCCTGTACCATCACGCCTCCAGCGCGAGCGCGATCAGATCGTCGATGAGCTCGCTGTAGGGGATGCCGCTGGCCTCGAAAAGCTTGGGGTACATGGAGATGGACGTGAAGCCAGGGATGGTGTTGATCTCGTTGAAGACCGTGCCGCCGTCCGGCGTCACGAAAAAGTCGACACGCGACAAACCCCGGCAGCCCATGGCCGTATAGACGCGGACCGCCTGCTCGCGCACCTGCTCGGCGGTCTGCTCGGCGATGCGGGCGGGGATGTAGAGCCGGGCGGAATCGGAGATGTATTTCGCCTCATAGTCGTAGAATTCCGCGCCGGAGTCGATCTCGCCGCAGACGGAGGCAAAGGGGTTTTCGTTGCCGAGCACGGCGACCTCGACCTCCTGCCCGCGGATGAACTCCTCGACGAGGACCTTGCGGTCGTATTTGAGCGCGGCCTCGATGGCCGCCTCCAGCGCTTCGCGGCCCTGGGCCTTGGCCACGCCGACGGACGAGCCGGTCCCGGCGGGCTTGACGAAGACCGGGTACGGGAATTTCGCCTCGACCGCGTCCAGCACGGCTGCGCGGCTGCGGGCAAAGCCTTCGCGCGTGACGAGCTGCCAGTCGGCCTGGCGCACGCCCGCCTGGGAGGCGATGAGCTTCGTGATGGTCTTATCCATGCAGGCCGCGGAGGCCGCGACGTGCGGGCCGACATAGGGGATCCCGGCGATCTGCAGCAGGCCCTGGATCGCGCCGTCCTCGCAGTTTTCGCCGTGCATGACGGGGAAGACGACGTCGATGCGCTCGCGCACGACGCAGTCGTTTTCAAAGCTCAGAAGCCCCTGGCCGCGCACGGGCGAGATGGCCGCGCGGCGGTTTTCCTCGCAGTTCTGCCAGGTGCCGGCGGGCAGCATGCCGTAGTCCTTGCCGCCGAACAGGATCCAGTCGCCGTCCTTGGTGATGCCGACCGGGAAAATGTTATATTTGTCTTTGTCGATATGGTTCAGCACAGACTCGGCTGACCGCAGCGAGACCTCGTGCTCCGACGAGACGCCGCCGAACAGAATACAGACACTCAGTTTTTTCAAAACAGGACCCTCTTTTCCGCCGCCGCAGCTAAAACTCACGCGGCAGCACTCCTATCATATGCGAAACTGCCGCAGAACACAAGTATCTTTTTCCTGAATACTGTGATTTTAACAGTAGAAAATGCCAAGCAATGTGTATATAATGTTTAGAGACAGCAGAGGAGGCTTTGGTATGCAGATCGATCTATCAAAAAAAGAGTTCCGCCGGCTTCTGGATATGGTCTATATCGGTAACTGGATCCTCAACTCGACCCGCGGCGACGACCGCTTCGCAGATTATGATGATTTGGAATCGAAGCTCTTCGCCCTTTGCCGCGGCAACGGCATGGACGCGCTCGTCGAGCGGTATGAGGGCACGGACGTTCCGTCGCGCGCCTTCTCTGACGGGGGCATCCACGAGGCCATCATGGATTACGAGGACACCGTCTTCTACGAGATCCTGGCCGAGGAGCTGGCCCGGCGCGACATGGACTATCAGCCCGTCTCCAACGACAATTACGAGGCGCTCGTCTCCCGCATGGACGATTACATCGCCGAGTTTGAGGCCCACGGCACCGACAACATCTCCATCCCGGATATGGACCTGCCGTGAGGCGCGGCATCCGGCAAAACAGACAAATACCCCTCCGGCGGTTCCCGACGCCGGAGGGGTATTGTGTTGCTGACAGGCGTTTTGCAGAGGGGGATCTGCTCACGCTGCCCGGAAAGCACATGGGGTGTGCAGCTTTCCAAGCGGCGGCGGGCTCCGGGGGAAAATGGAGCGCAGCGCCAGATAAAAAGTCCGCACAGCCACCAGCCGTGCGGACAAAAATTCGTCCATCGACTCCCGGTGACGGCAGGAGCACAGGTCTGGTCCTTACGTATCTGGCTTAGCGCGGCATGCGCGCATCACAGTGACCCACTCGCGGGGCTTCGCACCCCATTCCGCTTCCGGCTTCCGTTCAAAACCGGGCGGACCGACCCGCCTTGTTTACTTTCCATATTCATTATATCATATTTTTTCCGCTTTGCAAGCCCTTTTGTACCGCTTTTATTCTACTCGTTTTTTAACACCAAATTAACGCCCGCCTGCGGTATAATAACCCCGAAAATCGGAGCGCGCAGGCGCTTTGTGAGGAGGAAGAAACATGTTTCTGGTAAACGCCGCGATGGAGAAGATCTCCATCGGTACCGCCGCTTTGATCGTCGTGCTCGGCATGGCCGTCGTCTTTTTCGGCCTGATCCTTCTGATGTACGTCACGAAGATCGCCGGCGCGATCATCAACCGCAAAAAATCCGCGGAGCCCGCTGCCGCGCCCGCCGCAGCCCCCGCTGCGCCCGCTGCGCCCGCTGTGAAGACGGCCCCTGCCCCCGGCACCGCCGGCAAGATCGCCCTGCACGACGTGCCCGACAAGACGGCCGCCATGCTCATGGCCATCGTCGCCAGCAAGACCGGCAAGCCGCTCAACCAGCTCCGGTTTATCTCCATCCGCGAGATCAAGGACTGACACCATTGCTACATAGGGACGCGCACAGTTCGTGCGCGTTCCCTTTTTTGCGCCATTTTGTGCATTATGCTCATTTATAACGTTAACATCTCGTTAAGATTAGGCAGTTTGTCTTTACCGGCTATCCGTTTTATGGTATGATGAGTGCAATCTGAGGAATATCCTCAAAAAAGAAAAGGAGAAGGAAAGCATGAAAGAAAAGAAGAAGCTCAGTTTGCCGGCATGGATATTCATCGGCATGCTGGCCGGTATCGTCGCCGGTCTCATCTTCGCATTCGCCGGTCTCGGTGATTTTACCACGGAGTGGATCAAGCCTGTCGGCACGATCTACGTCAATCTTCTGAAGTTCCTGGTCGTCCCGGTCGTCCTGTTCTCGATCGCCGACGGCGTCATCAGCCTGAAGGATCTCAAGCGCGTCGGCTCCGTCGGCGTTAAGACCTTCATCTACTACATGATCACGACTGCACTGGCCGTTGTCATCGGCCTGATCCTGGTCAACATCTTCAAGGGCAATTTCACCCCGCTGCCCTCCGCCGACCTCGGCGCGCTGGAGTACGAGTCCAAGGAAGCCCCGTCCGTTATGCAGGTCATCGTGAACATCTTCCCGTCCAACCTGCTGCAGCCGATGGTCTCCTCCGACATGCTGCCGGTCATCGTCATCGCCATCTTCCTCGGCGCGGGCGTCCTGGCCTCCGGTGAGAAGGGCCAGAAGATCGCAGAGCTTATCAACTGCATGGAAGAAGTCATCATGAAGATCATGATGATGATCATCAAGTTCACCCCGATCGGCGTCTTCTGCCTGATGACCAACGTCGTCGCTGTCAACGGTGCGGACATCATCGGTAAGCTGGCGCTCATCATCGGCGTCGCGTACCTCGGCTACATCGTGCACGTCGTGGTCGTCTACGGCCTGTCCGTCAAATTCCTGTCCAAGATGAGCCCGATCAAGTTCTTCAAGGGTCTGGCTCCCGCCATGATCACTGCCTTCACCACCACGTCCTCCAACGCAACCCTGCCGGTCAACATCGAGTGCTGCAACAAGATGGGCGCGGAGCCTGAGATCAGCTCCTTCGTCCTGCCTCTCGGCGCGACGATCAACATGGACGGCACGGCCATCTATCAGGCCGTCTGCGCAGTCTTCATCGCCTGCTGCTACGGCGTTGAGCTGACGCTCGGCGACATGGCCATGATCGTCCTGACCGCGACGCTCGCTTCCGTCGGTACCGCAGGCGTCTCCGGCGCTGGCATGATCATGCTGGCCATGGTCCTGACGCAGGTCGGTCTGCCGGTCGAGGGCATCGCCATCATCGCCGGTGTCGACAAGATCTTCGACATGGGCCGCACCACGCTGAACATCACCGGCGACGCCACCTGTGCCCTGTTCATCTCCCGCCTCGAGCGCGAGAAGGCCGCCAGAAAGGCTGCCAAGGCCGCAAAATAACGACGTCCCCTCATCCCCATACAACCCCACACCAAAAGCCCGCCGCCAGGCGGGCTTTTGCTCTGTCCATGCCTTCCCCTATGATGGGAAGCCTTTGGTACGGCGCAGATCCAAAGCCTCCCCTCCCAGGGGAGGTGGCTCGGCGAAGCCGAGACGGAGAGGTCGCTGCAAATTTGATACAACCTCTCAGTCAGCCTGCGGCTGACAGCTCCCCTGGAAGGGGAGCCTTTTCTTTATTTCTCGCCGAAGAGGCGGGATTTGAGGGCTTGCAGGAGCTCGAGGGAGCGGAATTTGACGGTGTAGGCGGGGTCGGCCTGGGTCAGGAGGCGGATCTCGCCGGTGGAGAAGCCGCCGGCGGCGGCCGCCTCGGCGAAGCCATCCGCCGTGGCCGGGACGCAGAGCGACGGGAAGATGACGCACCACCAGTTGTGCCCCTCCCCCTGCCCGATCGTCACGCGCAGCGAATCATACACGCCCGCGGGCAGCGAAAAGGTATCATATTCCCGCGTCGGGAACAGCTCGCGGCGGAAGCTCACGCGGGCCAGGTCTTCGCTCCCCTGCCGCTGCAGCTCCGCGTTCGCCGCGGCCTCCAGCGCGGGCAGCTGCGCCGCGACGGCCTGCTTCGGATCCTCCGCCCCGTCCAGCACGCGCCCTGCCTCGCGCAGCACTGCGTCGCGCACGGCGAGCTTGACGGCCTGATCGGCGCTTGTATCGGAATTTGCCACCACGTGCAGGCGGATGATCTTGTCCGCCATGCGCTGGCTCTGGGCCTGCAGCACGGCGCAGAGCGTCACGGTCAGGGCGCTGGCGGCCAGAAGGATGAGGGATACGACTCGCTTTTTCATAAAAAACACCGTCCAAACTGGTTTTACAGACAGTTTGGACGGTATTTCGTTGGTTTAAACCGTTTTTGCCAGGAAGATCTCGCTGTATTTGTCCTTGAGCATCGTGCAGGCGACGGTCGCGTACTCAAACGAGTCGTAGATGCCGAACACAGCGGAGCCGGAGCCGGTCATCTGCGCGCCGTAGGCGCCGTAGGTGTACATCATGGAGCGGATATAATTGATATCGAAATGCTCCTGCATGACGATTGGCTCGAACACGTTGCACAGGCTCCCGCCGATGCCGAGCAGCTCGCCCTTCTGCAGATTCAGCTGCATGGACTTGTGGTCCGGCCGCTTCTCGATGAAGGTCTCGTCGAGCTTGCGGTAGAGCTCCGGCGTGGAGACGGAGAAATCCGGCTTGCAGATGACGAGGAAGAACTCGGGCGCGGGCGGCAGCTTCGTCAGCAGCTCGCCGCGGCCCTCCACGATGGCCGTGCCGCCCATCACGCAGAACGGCACGTCGGAGCCGACCTGCGCGCCGAGCTCGCACAGCGCGGGAATGGACAGCGGGGCGTCATACGCGCGGTTGAGCGCCCGCAGGACGGCTGCCGCGTCGGCACTGCCGCCGCCGAGACCGGCCTGCATCGGGATGCGCTTGCTGATGAAGATCTCCAGCCCCTCCCTGGGCAGGCCGGTGCGGGCGTAGAACGCCTCGGCCGCCTTCCAGGCGAGGTTGTCGCGGTCCTGCGGCAGGCCGCAGGTCACGAGCTCGGGCGTGGTATTCTCGTCCGCGTCGGGCGGAAGCAGCTCGCGGTAGCAGTGGACCTGCCAGCCCTCGCCGCCGAGGTCGACCAGCACGTCGTCATGCAGGGAAACGGTCTGCATGATGGACTTGATGTCATGGTAGCCGTCGGCGCGCCGGTCCAGCACGTCGAGCGTCAGATTGAGCTTTGCGAAAGCCCCTTCGGTGATGCGCTTCATTATGCCTTGATCTTTCTGCCTTCCAGATAGTACCGCTTTTCACGGCTGTGGCCCATGGAGAAGGTCTTCCGGGGCAGGACGCCGTCGGCGATGACGCCGCGGAACAGCTGGCTCTTTTCCATCGCGGGCAGCAGGAAGCCGATGGCGTTTTCCTGCTTGGCAAAACTGATGAGCGCGTCGTCGTCGTGGATGTAGTCGATCTCACCCGGATTGGACTTCAGATATTCATCGAGGAAATGCTGCAGGATGCCAACGGCCAGCTCGCCCTTGTTCTTGTCGAGGACGATGGTGCCGGATTCTTCGCCGATGTACCACTTGACCGGGAAGCCTTCGGTGCCGCCGCAGGCGTCTTCGAGGGCCTTGAGGAGCTTCTTCGGCTCGGTCTTGAAGATGACGCGGTGGATGGGCTCGAAGACCTGTGCGGGGTCGTGGATGTTCTCGAGCTCGACAAGGGCATAGCGCGCCGGATGGTTCGAGAGGTCGACGCCGGGGTTGTTCTTCTTGAGCTCTTCATAGCAGCTCTTGGCGGTAGCGAGGGAGTGGTTGCCGTCGCCGACGGCGAAGACCATCGGAGTGCCCTTGAGGCCGGTGTACTTCTCGCCGACGGTGGCGGAATACTCGGTCAGGGCCTTGTTGAAGTCTTCGACGTCCTTGCCCTCGACGAGCCAGCCGGTGATGTGGCCGCCGTCTTCCATGAGGTCAAAGTCGTAGATCTTCTTGAGAGAGTCCTTCTTGGCGGCGATCGGCTCGATGAGCTTCTTGTCGTGGTCGTCACAGAGCATCAGCACGTGCGGCAGCTCGATGGGAGCGTCGCGGCGAACACGCTGGCGGGGCGGGATGCGCTCCGGCACGGTGCGCTCGGTGGCGCGGATGGCGGACGTCGCGCCGGGGGTGTAGTCATACGCGTCCAGGTCGACCATGCCGACGAGGCCCTCGCGGATGGAGCCGTTCTCGAGCGTACGCTCAACGTAGACATAGCTGTTGGGATAGACCGTGAACACGCCGTCTTCCATGTACTTTTTCATGGTGGCGTTGATCTCGGCGGTGTGCTCCGCTTCCTTCTCGGTGCCGAGCTCGGCCTCGGGGAGGATGAGGTTGATGGTGGACACGGCGCCCTCGGCGTTCTTGCGCACGCGGTCCCAGTACGCCTGGTCGGACGTGAACTGGTCGCAGGCGATGACGGCCCATTTCTCCATATGATCGGTCTTGGGCATCAGGATATCAGCGGGTAAAAATGCGTTCATCTTGAATCACCTTTCACATTGTTTTTTCGTATTATCAAGCCATAGCGGCTTTGATTCCGTTAAGAAGCTCGTCGTAGGTCTCGAAGGCGGGCAGCTGGGGATAGTCGGCCTTGATCTTGTCCGTCGAGCGGAAGAGGAAGCCGGCCTTGCTGGCGAGGATCATCTCCAGATCGTTGTAGCTGTCGCCGGAGGCGATGGTCTCGTAGCCGATGGACTGCAGGGCGCGGACGGTGGTGAGCTTGGAGTGCTCGCAGCGCATCTTGATGCCGGTAAGCATGCCGTCGCGGTCGATCTCGAGCGAGTTGCAGAGGATGGTCGGCCAGCCAAGCTTTTTCATGAGCGGCTGCGCAAATTCCTCAAACGTGTCGCTGACGATGACAGCCTGCGTCGTCGCGCGCAGCTCGTCCAAAAATTCCTTCGCGCCGGGCAGCGGGTCGATCTGCGCGATGACGTCCTGGATCTGCCGCAGGCCCAGGCCGTGCTGCCGCAGGATGTCCATGCGCCAGCGCATGAGCTTTTCATAGTCCGGCTCGTCGCGCGTGGTACGGCGCAGCTCCGGAATGCCGCTGACTTCGGAAAATGCGATCCAGATCTCGGGCACCAGCACGCCCTCAAGGTCCAGGCAGGTAATATACATAGGGCAGTCCTCGACTAAAAAAATTTGTTGAAGCCTAAAAAAATAACAGGCTTTATGTTCATTATACAAAATCCTGCCGCAAAAGCAACAGGTATTTGAAGATTTTTGCCGCGGACGCATGAAGTGGGAACATGGGGGCCATACTAGCTTTGATTCAAGCTTGATTTTATGCAAGGAGATGGAATTATGGACACACTTTGTCTGATCCTCGCCACCATCGGGGCGATCAACTGGGGCCTGGTCGGCTTCGCGCGGTTCGATCTGGTCGCGTGGATCTTCGGCGGGCAGACCGCTGGGGTCAGCCGCGTGATCTACGCCGTCGTCGGCATCGCCGGACTGTGGTGCATCACGATGCTGTTCCGCAAAAAAGGCCGCCAGGAGGCATAAAAAGAGGCTCCCTTGTCACGAGGGAGCTTCTTTTTTTCATACGCAGCCCGCCAAGGCTCCCCTGTGTAAAGGGAGCTGGCCCGAAGGGCCTGAGGGATTGGCTGCTGCAGATTTGCATAGAAAAACCCAAACCGCAAATTCAGTTTGCGGTTTGGAAAGGAAGAAACGAGCACAGAGGATAAGAAGCCTTGCTTGCAAGGATTCGTTCCGTCGTGGTCGTTTCTGACGTGCCTCCGGCGGCCCCTTCTTTTCCGTCTTGCCGGAAAAGATAGGGGAGAAAAGGGGCGCTTGGATGCGGTTTGGTGCTTCCTGCCTCTGAGTTTAGGTAAGCCCCAATCTTTTAGGCATCGTTCCACTCGGGAGTCACCCTACGGGTATCGTACTACGCGCCGCCTGATACGGGAGTGTCGGGTTTGCAGCTAGTTGCCTTAGAACGATTGCCATCAATAGAAAGTGCGACTAGAATTTTGATAGGTGTTACCTTCTTGCGGGGAAAGGCTCCCCTTCCAGGGGCCGATTCCCCCTATCAG
>ERZ1026844.980-NODE-980-length-18578-cov-8.961075_pt1 | contig 18578 bp, 17 predicted proteins | sample MGYA00380152_ERZ1026844 | MGnify/ENA primary metagenome ERZ1026844 (study PRJEB33269, sample SAMEA4719788) | human gut metagenome | biome: human-associated habitat; feature: organic feature; material: feces | place: Cameroon | collected 2013-10 ... | reverse complement strand
TTACGGTTGGTAAAGAAACCAGCCTCAAGGGAGCCGTGATTTCCAGTACAGCCGAGAAAGAGAAGAATCAGCTGACAACGGGAACTTTAAGCTGGGAAGATGTGGAAAACAAAGCGAATTATAAGACAGGTGAAAAAGGAATAGCTTATGCGCCCAAGACCGCAGGTGTCGCTTTGAATGCGCGCGGACTTACCCCGCAAATAGCACCCACAGTAAAGGATAAAGCAGAAAATAGTACAAAGGCGGGCGTATCTGATGGTACAATCACAATCACGCGACCAGATCATCAAAAGCAGGACATTGCTATGCTCAATAGGAATGCTGAACAAGACTTTCAGACGCTGAAAGAAATTTTTGCTAAATCCAAGGTGGAAGAAAAGCAAGAATTGATTGTCATGTTGGAAAAGTATGGAAACCAGGCCATTCATCAGTACGCGGAAAAGAACGGTTGGAAAGATGGTTCGTCTGAAAAGATAGCATTACACACGATGTTAAGTGGATTAACCGGATACCTAAGTGATTCTGGAGTCTGGAATAATGGTGTGGCAGGTGGACTTAATGAGTATATTCTGGGATGTATTGAGAAAGAAAAAGGAACAGAATGGATTCGAAATCACACTGATACTATCCAAGCATTTTCGATAATAGTAGGACAGCTCACCCAATTCGCGTCAGGACATAGTAATAATGATTCTTTTACTTCTATGATGGGGAGTAAATGGAATCTAATTGGTGATGGACACCCGAATCAAGCAATCATTGGAGCTGGAATTGGAATTGACTACAGTGGTCACGGACATGCGTCAATAATTTTTCAATTTGAAGATGGAACATATGAAGAAGGTAATTTCGGCCGTTATGGTGGCGATGTTAGCCATTCTAGCTATGTAACAGCTCCGATTGGTCAGGGGACCTATGCATTTGATTATAATTATTATTTAGGAAAGGATAATAAGTACATTTTCTTTTTAAATGGTAATGCAAATGATATAGCATACGCCTACAACGATAGGATCAGGCAATCGGGGTATGTGGATGAAACGCAGAAACAAGGTAATGTTATAATCAACTTCGATCATAACGAAAAACCAATTCTTGCTGACGAGGTGAGACGAATTCCGAATTCAACAAATGACTACAACGCGTTTAATAATAATTGCGTTACAACATCTATTTTTCCTTTAAAAGTGACTTTATCGTGGGAAGACAGTATTTTAAGACAACTGTATAAATCTTGGCTTCCTTTAGATGCAGGAATTTTATTACAAGAGGATTTCTATCTTCATGAAGGAGATGGCCTTGTTTCCTGGATATGGAGGCCAGATGGAAATGAATAAGAAAATATTTATCTCTCTTTGTGCTCTTATATTACTGCTTGCCGGAATGAAATTGGTGATAACTTCTTTATATAAGGGAAGATTGGTAGCGGATGGCAGTTTTTTCTATATGCAGAGTCCAAGTGAATTAGGTATTGTAAACATAAATACACTATCTAATCCCCAAATACTTGATTTTAGTAAAGTATTTGCGAAGCATAAGCTCAAATCGAAAATTTTGCCCAAAACAATTTGTAATGAATTTGAATTGGGGGATAAAGAATTGGCTATGCTTTGTCGTGGGCAGGGTGATACTCTGGTAATAGTATATGCCAATGAATGTAGCGCTAAACTCTTTAAAATTTCTAAAAAACACAATAGTGAGATTAGCGCTTTTAAGATTTCACCTTGCGGAATCTGGTTGGGGATTGGAAATGAGCTCATTACCATTGATAAAGAATCTAATTCCATCCGCCATGTAGTAAATGACTATAGCCCAGATTCAAATAATTATAATTTATTGATATACGAGGGGAAAATTTTTTATATTAACACTAAAGGAGATATGGTGTGTCGAGAAAAAAATGGGAAAGACGTATCAGCACAATTTCAACTCAATACAAAGCCCAAAAGATATCGTTTAAACGGCTGGGCTGCTATAGGGGAAATAGCATTTTTAGAAGATTTAAAGCAAAAGGAAACGTATGCTCTTGATATAAAAAACAAGCAACGGAAGAAGGTTTTTTCACATCGGATCTTAAACCGAGGAACTTCAAAAAACACCAGCTATATTGAAGTGTTGCCAAATCAAATTGGGCATCCTACGTTTTTTGATTTTGGATCTTTTGGGGATGAACTATTTAGAAATGTTTCGGTACATGAATATGGATTTTATTTGTACCAAGCTCTAAATAACACAGTAAAAGAAATACCTGATGGTATGCACTACTTGGGATTGTCATCTTATTCTTTAAGCCAAGAAGAATTACTTAGTATACAGAAAAACCTAGATAGCTTGTAGCGAGCCCTTATAATGGATCCAGAGATTCAGACCAGACTCTTGGATTTTGAGCGCGTATCTATGGATGTGAATGTCAATGAAAAAGTGAGCCATGCGGCCGTGAATTTCTGAGCCACTTTGACCGTAAAAACTACGACTTCCTTTTGTGCGCATTTTAGAAGCGATACGATTTACCATTCATGTTAAGGATATGGGAGTGGTAGGTCAGGCGATCTACCAATGCCCGCCCACTGATCGGCATCCGTCTCACAACAAAAATACCTCCCTATGAGCGAGTCACAGGGAGGTATTTTTTATTTTTCTGCCGCTTTCCGTTCCAGCAGCGGATCGGTGTGGTTCACCACGTTGTCTTCCGTGATGGTGCATTTCACGACGTCCTTCATGCCGGGGATCTCGTACATGACTTTCTGCATGATCTTCTCGATGATCGCGCGAAGGCCGCGGGCACCGGTATTGCGCTCGATCGCCTGGCGGGCGATCGCGTGGATGGCAGCGTCTTCGATGACGAGCTCTACGCCGTCCATGGCCAGCAGTTTCTTGTACTGCTTGACGAGGGCATTCTTCGGTTCGGTCAGGATTTTGACGAGGGCTTCTTCCTTCAGCGGGTAAAGGGCGACGATGACGGGGAGACGGCCGATGAATTCGGGGATGAGACCGAATTTCAGGAGGTCTTCCGGCTGGACCTGCTGGAGGAGCTCGTCCATGTCTTTGTCTTCTGCTTTCTCGATATCGGCGCCGAAGCCCATGACGCTTTTGGTGAGACGGCTGTCGATGACTTTATCGAGGCCGGCGAAAGCACCGCCGCAGATGAAGAGGATGTTGCTGGTGTCGATCTGGATCATTTCCTGATTCGGATGCTTGCGTCCGCCCTGCGGCGGCACGTTCGCCACGGTGCCTTCCAGGATCTTCAGGAGGGCCTGCTGGACGCCTTCGCCGGAGACGTCGCGGGTGATGGAGACATTCTCGGTCTTCTTGGCGATCTTGTCGATTTCATCGATGTAGATGATGCCGCGCTGGGCTTTCTCGATGTCGTAGTCCGCGGCCTGGATGAGGCGGAGGAGGATGTTCTCGACGTCATCACCGACATAGCCGGCCTGTGTGAGGGTAGTAGCATCGGAAATCGCAAAGGGCACATCGAGGTAGCGGGCGAGAGTCTGGGCAAGGAGGGTCTTGCCGCTACCGGTCGGCCCAAGCAGGATGATGTTGGATTTCTGCAGCTCTACGCCGTCATCTTCGCCTTTGAAAAAGAGGCGTTTGTAGTGATTGTACACGGCGACGGCCAGAGCGATCTTGGCATTATCCTGCTCGATGACGTACTGGTCGATGTATTCTTTGATCTCTTCCGGTGTCGGCACCTTGGTGTCAGCAGGTTCTTTGCCCTGCTTTGCTTTGTTTTTCCGCTCTTCCAGAAGAATGTTATGACAGATGTCGATGCATTCGCTGCAGATGTAGACGCCGGGGCCGGTGACCATGTTTTCGACTTCGTCGCTGGATCGGCCGCAGAAGCTGCAGATCTTCGGTTCTTTATCTTCTCCGTTCATGGTCTTTCTCCTTTATTTCTGTGTCATTTTCGCCAGCTCATTGCGGGTGAGGATATGGTCGATGAGGCCATAGTCCTTCGCCATCTGGGCTGTCATGAAATTGTCGCGTTCGGTGTCGTTTTTGATGGTTTCAAGGGACTGTCCGCTGTGCTTGGCAAGGATGCCGTTCAGTTCTTCGCGCAAGCGGAGGATCTCTCTCGCATGGATCTCGATCTCGGTCGCCTGTCCCTGTACGCCGCCCAGCGGCTGGTGGATCATGACATTCGCATGCGGGAGGGCATAGCGTTTGCCCTTCGCACCGGCGGTCAGGAGGACAGCCGCCATGCTGGCACAGGATCCGATACAGATGGTGGAAACATCCGGATGGATATACTGCATCGTATCATAGATCGCAAGGCCGGCGGTCACGACGCCGCCGGGGCTGTTGATGTAAAGATGGATATCTTTCGAAGGGTCTTCGGCTTCCAGAAAGAGAAGCTGCGCAATGATGACATTGGCCATATGGTCTTCAATTTGGCCGTCAAGGAATATGATGCGGTCCTTCAAAAGCCGGGAATAAATATCATAGGAGCGCTCTCCGCGAGCGGTCTGTTCGACAACAATCGGTACATATGCCATGTGATAACACCCTTTCTTTTGACTAAATAATAGGTAGTGACTGGCAGCCAGGGATTAGGGATTAGGGATTGAAAGTGACTGGTGACTGGTGACTAAATACCACCTTCGGGCATTGCCGCCATCTATGCTCTGCAGCGCTTAGATCCTTCGACTCAGTTCTCATATTTTCAGATAAGCTATATTGTCTAACATACGACGTTTTTCTCCGCTCAGGATGACGAAATGTACCGCATCAGCACTTCTCACTCCTCACTCAAGAGCAGAGCTTTCATACACAATGTAGAGACGACACGCCCCACGGGCTAACCCTATGTCAATTCATAAAATCGAGATCGGGGACAAGCCTTTTTCCGAATTTCCCCATATGTTCGAAAGAGACGCCGGTCACCCCGCGTCTCTTCCAATACACACTGCCGCAGCAGTACTCATTCAATTTTCTAACGGATTATTCCTTTTCAGCAGCCATGATGGTTTCGATGATCTCAGCTTTTTTGGCTTTGGATTCGATGGCAATGCCTTTTTCCTGTGCGTAAGCCTTGAGATCTTTGACGGTCATAGCATTGAAGTCTTCTTCGGTCTTCGGAGCTGCTGCTTCTGCAGCCGGAGCTTCTTCTGCTTCTTTCTTATCCGCTTCTGCTTTTTTAGCAGCGCCGTAGATGAAAGCAGCTGCTTTCTTGCGGAGAACGGAGTTGATCAGCATGTTCACGCGGCCTTCTTCTTTGATGATCTTCATGACATCTTTCGGGTCAGCATTGAACTGGTGAGCCATGCTGTAGACTTCCATGGAGAGGTCCTGGTTCGTTACATCGAGTTCTTCTTTTTCTGCGATGGTTTCGAGGACAAGGCCCTGACGAACCTGTTCTTCAGCGGTCTTTTCGTAGTTCTTACGGAGCTGTTCTTCGGTCTGGCCGATGTTCTTCAGGTAGTCAGCGAGCTTCATGTCTCTGGATTCGAGGTTCATGGAGATCTCTTCGACGATCTCGTCAATGCGCTGGTCGACCATTTCGTGCGGGATATCGACCTTGGCATTGGCTACAGCCTGCGCTACGAGAGCTTCATGGTAGGCTTCTTCTGCCTGCTGGATAGCCTGCAGCTGCATCTGCTGTTTCACAGAAGCCTTCAGGTCATCCATTTTATCGAACTGGCTGATGGATTTTGCGAAAGCATCATCAAGAGCCGGCAGCTGTTTGCGTTTTACATCATTGATGTGAACTTTGAATTCTGCTTCTTTGCCTTTGAGAGCATCGACGAAGTAGGTTTCCGGGAAGGTGACCTTGACTTCTACGTCATCGCCTGCTTTATGGCCTTCGAGCTGTTCTTCAAAGCCCGGGATGAAGCTCTGGGAGCCGATTTCCAGCGGATAGGTTTTGCCTTCGCCGCCTTCGAACGGTTTGCCGTCTACGAAGCCTTTGAAGTCGATGACAGCGTAGTCGCCTTTGGCAAGGACAGCGCCTTCTTCTGCCATTTCGAGGCGTGCGCTCTGTTCAGCTGCTTTTTTCAGTTCAGCTTCGACCTGTGCATCGGAAACTTCCGGTTCTTCATGGGCTGCTTCGAGGCCTTTGTATTCGCCCAGTTCTACTTCCGGACGTTTTACAAAAGTAGCGGTGAATTTTGCGCCTTCGGTTTCAGAGAAGAGATCTTCCTTCACATCCGCCTGGGTGATCGGGATGATCTTTTCCTGCTTCATAGCTTCGGTGAGAGCGCCATTGATGACGATATCTTTCGCTTCAGCGACGACAGCTTCTTTGCCGAAATGCATTTCCAGTACCTTGCGGCTTGCCTTGCCTTTGCGGAAACCCGGGATTCTGACCTGGTTTGCAATGCGAGCTACAGCCTGCTTGAATCCTTTCTGTACAGCTTCTGCCGGCAGTTCAATGGCGAGAGATACCTTGTGCTGATCCAGTGCCTCTACTTTTACGTTCATAAAAATTATTCCTCCTTAAGTCGGTTTTTCCGACAATATTGAACCATCTTTTATTTTTACAAAATACGCTAAATCGCAAGATATATTCTACCACACTTGCTTCAAAAATACAAATTTTACGTTCTCTTGATTGCTTTTCTCTATCTCTGACAGTATGATAGAGGAAATTACATCGAGGTGCGGGGTTAGCCCGTGGGGCGTGCCGTCCCTTGATTGTGGATGAAAGCTCTGCTCGAATTAGGAATGGTGGTGCGGCGCATAAAACTCAAACGCGCCGCGGAGTTTCGATAACGCTTCGCGCGCATCGTCATTTCGAACGTAGCCGAGGGTCTTTATTGCAGAACACTTATCGCCTGATGTGAGGCGGCACCAAGAGATCGTTTCCCCTCAGCGCATACACGCTGATTCCCGCAGTGCAAGAAAGATCCCTCGGCTGCGCTCGGGATGACGATGCCGGAGCAATCCCAGTCACTAGTCACTAGTCACTCGAGGCTCCTAATCCCTAGCTACCAGTCACCAGTCACTCCCCATTCCCCCAATCAAAGGAGTATCCCATCTATGAAACTACTGCTCGAATTATTTCTTATCTTTGCCAAAATGGGCGCCGTCACCTTTGGCGGCGGGTACGCGATGCTGCCGATTCTCCAGCGCGAGATCGTAGAGAACAAGCACTGGGGCAGCGAGGAAGAGCTGATGGATTACTATGCCTTGGGGCAGGTCACGCCCGGCATGATCGCGGTGAATGTCGCGACCTTCATCGGCTGCAAGCTGAAAGGCTTCTGGGGCGGCGTCTTCGCAACGCTCGGCGTCATCACCCCGTCCATGATCATCATCACGGTGATCGCGCTCTTTCTCACCCAGTTCGAAGAGAATCCCTATGTCATTCACGCCTTCGCCGGCATCCGTGCCTGTGTCTGCGTCCTCATTCTGGACGCCGTCGTGAAGCTCGGCAAGAAATCGATCAAGGATAAACGCACACTTGCGATCTTCATCGGCATCCTTCTCATCGCTCTCTTCGCTCCCTTCTCTCCCGTCTTCTCCGTCGTCCTTGCCGGCATCGCAGGATACTATCTGATGCCGCGGACAACGAAGTGAGACGTGGTGGATGTGGCACACCATTCATAAAGTGCCCTCCAATCCCCCTCACGATATCATGCAGCTTATTTGGCATTTGTATAAAACACTGCGACGCTTAGGAAAGTACTGATTCAATCGCTGTCAGATTTAATCAGTACTTTCCTAAGACCCTTCGACTCAGTTCTCATATTTTCAGATGATCCATATTTTCTAACATACGACGTTTTTCTCCGCTCAGAATGAAGAGGCGCCGCACTTTCACTCTTCACTCCTCACTTTTTTCAAAAGGAGCATCCATCATGATCTGGCTTTCCATGTTTTGGGAATTCTTCAAGACCGGTCTCTTCGCCGTCGGCGGAGGGCTTGCGACACTTCCCTTTCTCTATCATATTTCTGAACGTACCGGCTGGTTCAGCGCAGAAGACATCGCGAATATGATCGCGATATCAGAGTCCACCCCGGGGCCTTTGGGCGTCAATATGGCGACCTACGCCGGATTTCAGGCGCTTGGCATCCCGGGCGGCATCTTCACAACGCTCTCCCTCACAGCACCCGCGCTCATCGTCATCACGATCATCTATGCGATGCTGACACGCTTCCGCGAATCGGACGCCGTGAAGCGGATCTTCTACGGCCTGCGCCCTGCCTCCACCGCGCTCATCGCAGCTGCCGGTCTTGGCGTCGCGAAGGTGTCTCTCTTAGATACCGCGCTTTATGAAAAGAGCGGCTCGCTCCTTACCCTCTTCCAGTGGCCGGCCATTCTCCTTGCCATTGCGATCTATTTCGCTCTTCATAAATACAAGAAGCACCCTGTGCTCTACATCGCGATCAGCGCTGTCTGCGGGATCGCATTCGGACTGTAAAAGAAAAAGGATGCGGTGCGAAATGCTTTTGCATTTCGCACCGCATCCTTTTTTATCAGGCTCTCAATATCGACTTCAGGAAGGCCTTGGTTCGTTCGCGCTTCGGGTGATCGAAGACTTCTTCGCTCGTCCCTTCTTCCTCGACACGGCCATCGACCATGAAGAGGATCTTGTCTGAGACAGACTTGGCGAAAGCCATTTCATGCGTCACGATCGCCATGGTCATATTCTCATCCGCCAGCTGCTGGATGGTCTTCAAGACCTCGCCCGTCAGCTCCGGATCGAGCGCGGAGGTCGGCTCATCGAAGAGCATGATCTCCGGGCTCATCGCAAGCGCCCGCGCGATGGCGACACGCTGCTTCTGCCCGCCGGAAAGACTGCCGGGATACATGTCTTTTTTATTGAGCAGGCCGACCTTGCTTAAAAGATCTTCCGCGATCGGCTGGATCTCTTCCCTCTTCATGCCCTTCACGTAGATGGGAGCGGCCATGATGTTATCCAGCACGGTCATGTGCGGGAAAAGATTGAAGGACTGAAAGACCATGCCCATCTTGGCAAGGATCTCCTTCGTTCTTGCTTCGCTCGCGTAGGTGACCTTGCCGTCTTTGTCCTCGGCAAGAAATTCTCCATCGACTGCGATCGAGCCGCCCTGGATGGTTTCCAGATGGTTCAGGCAGCGCAAAAGCGTACTCTTGCCGGCCCCTGAAGGCCCGATGATGGAGATGACTTCGCCCTTTTCCAGTGTCATATCGACGCCGTGAAGGATGGTGAGCTTGCCGAAATCCTTCCTGATATTTTTCATTTCAATAAAACTCATGTCCGTCCTCCTTATTCTTCATAGACCGCATAGCGTTTTTCCACATACGTCAGGATCTTCGTCAGGATCGCGGTGCATACGAGGTAGAAAACGGCTGCCACAAGGAACGGCATGGTATCGAAGTCACGCTGCACGAAGGCACGGGTGACACGCATGAGGTCATTCATCGCCAGAATGTAGACGAGCGAGGTATCCTTCAGAAGGGTGATGGTCTCATTGCCGAGCGGCGGGATGACACGCTTCACGACCTGCGGCAGCACGATATGCCACATGGTCTGCCGGTAGGTGAAGCCCAAGACCTTTGCCCCCTCATACTGCCCCTTCGGGATGGACTGGATGCCGCCTCTGAAAATTTCTGCAAAATAAGCCGCATAGTTCGCCACGAAAGCAAGGATCGCCGCCGGGAAATCACTGATCTGCACATTCAGCATGAGCGGCAGCCCGTAGTAGATGAACATGATCTGCAGCATGAGCGGCGTGCCGCGCATGACGTAAATATAGATCTCCGCCAGCTTGCGGAAAACAGCGACTTTGGAAATGCGGACCAGTGCCAGCAGGATGCCAATCGGCAGCGAGAGCACGATGGTGATCAGAAAGATCTGTGCCGATACGCCCAGCCCGGCAAACATATTCGGCAGGATGCGAAGAATGTAATCCATAAAATACTCCTTATAAAACCAGTGTCATATAGAATTATCATACACTGATTTCATCCTTTTAGCAAGATAGAGAAATGAAATGGCAGAGTCATTTCATGGGGATCAGGGTCAGCCTCTATGGCGTGCTGCCCCTTGCCTCTGAATGAAAGCTTTGCTCAAGTGAGGAATGAGGAATGAAGGTGGCGGCTTCGCCGCGAATATATATAGGGCGATGCCCGAAAGTGGCATGTGACTGGGGACTCTCTCGCATTGTCATTTCGAGCGTAAGCGAGAATTCTTTGCCATTTGCGGTCAGGTGGTTGATGTTTAGAAACATCAAACGGAACCCCTGCTCTCCATGAAACCTTCAGGAATAGCCTTGTTTATAACCAGCGTTTCCTTAAGATGAGCGTTGTTACACTTCTTCTATCCCCTTCCCTTGGAAGGGGGATGGGTTACTCATCCCGCTTCTCCCTCCTTTCTCTGGAAGGAGGTGGCGCGTAGCACCGGAGGTTGGCTTCGCTCTTTTTCGCCTTCGGCCAACCCCCGCCCTTCGGGCATCCCCCTTCCATGGGAAGGGGGTAGATGGACTACTCATTCCCCTTCTCCCTCCTTCCAGAGGAAGGAGGGAGAAATCGAAGTAAGTGCAGCGCTCTATATACTTCAAGTTTGAAAGCAGGCTATTCTTATTCCCTATTTATGAATCTTCATAATCTGATTCTGCGATTGAATCAGCGTTTCCTTAACACACGACGTTTTTCTCCGCTCAGGATGACGAAATGCACCGTACCACTCCCGCCAAGCCCTCTGAACCTGTAGACCCCCCCTCTTTTGCAAACGATCAAGGGGCAGCACGCCCCGGGGGCTACCCATGAACCTTGAACCTTGAACCCTGAACCAAATGAAAGCAAAGTAAAAAGGGGCTGTGAAGAAATGAGGATTCATTTCTTCACAGCTCCTTTTCAAAATCATCTCAAATTATTTCAGCACGACATCCTTGCCGAACCATTTTTCAGAGATCTTCTTGGCTTCGCCGCTGGCTACGACCTTGGCGATGCCGTCATTCAGGAGATCGACGAGAGCCTGATTGTCCTTCTTGATCCCGATGGAGAAGGTATCCTTAGAAACGACACCCTCGAGTTCTTTGAACTGTCCCGGTTTCTTCGTCATATAGTATTCGATGAGGACAGAGTCAGCGAGGACGGCATCACAACGGCCGGACTCGAGATCCATGAAGCAGGCCGTGAGATCCGGGTATGCTTTGATCTCAGAGAAAGACTTCTTGAGGTTTTCATCACGGTTCAGCGCCGTTTCTGCGGTGGAGGCTTCCTGAATGGAGATCTTCTTGCCCTTCAGGTCTTCCGGCGTCTTGACGGCGCTGTCATTCAGTACCGCATAGACCTGGATATTATCCATGTACGGCTTCGTGAAGGCGAGCTTCTTGGTACGCTCCGGCGTCATGGTGAAGCCATTCCAGATGCAGTCGATACGGCCGGAATTCAGTTCCGTTTCCTTGGAAGCCCAATCGATCGGCTTGAATTCGATCGGCACGCCGATCTCCTTCGATACCGCTTCTGCCATATCGATATCAAAGCCGACGATCTTGCCGCTGTCATCGCGGAAGCCCATCGGAGCAAAGGTATCATCCATACCGGCTACGATCTTCGCCGGCTTGCCGGATGCGGCCTTGGCCGCACTCGAAGCCGCCTTGTCTCCACCGCCGCATCCTGCGAGCATTCCACAAGCACCCAGAGCCAGCATTCCGGCGATCATCAGTTTTTTCATTTTCATGGTCATCTCTCCTGTTCCCATTTTTGAAATCTTCATTTCTTTATCTCAGTAAAGTATCGGTATGCACATATCTTATCCTATAAAAATCCTTTTGTCAAGTAAAGAAGTGAAATATCATAAAAAGGGATTCGTGACTAGTGACTGGTGAACAGGGACTAGGGATTAGTAGCTATGGATTAGGAGCATGCGATGTTTGAAATAGTGCAATTGATGCGCTGACCGTTCTGCAAGAAAGATCTCTCGCCAACGCTTCTGGTGCAGACAGCGCGAAGTGCTATCAAAATTCTGCGGCGCTTCTTTTTTCTGCGCCGCACCACCATTTCGCATTTCTCATTTCTAATTTCTCATTCAAGCGAAGCTTTCATCCGCAATCAAGAGGCAGCACGCCCAACGGGCTAACCCTTCTATGCTATAATAAGAATCGGAAAGATGAGGTGTACACCATGACCAATCCTATCACATTCAATATATCCATCGGCAGCGAGAAGCCTCATTCCGGCACACAAAAAGTCTGCCCTTTCTGCCATCCTGAAGATCTCACACATATTCTTGACCGGAAAGACGATATCATCTGGCTCATGAACAAGTATCCCGTCTTTGAGAAGACTGTCCCCACCGTCATCGTCGAGACAGCCGACCACGACGGCGAGCTCAGCACCTATTCACCCGAGAAGCTCCACGAGGTGATCGCCTTCGGCCTTGCCAAGTGGAAGGAAATGGAAAGTGACAAGCGTTTCCGCTCCGTCATCTACTTCCGCAACTTCGGCCCCACCTCCGGCGGCTCCCAGCGCCACCCGCACTCGCAGATCATCGGGCTTGAAGAGTACGACTACCGCGACAATCTGCAGGGCGAGAATTTCCTGGGCGAGGTCATCTATGAAAATGATGACTGCTACGCCTCGCTCGCAGAGTACCCCTTGAGCGGCGTCGGCGAGCTGAATGTGACACTGAAGAAGGAGGGAGGAAGTGACGGCTTTGCTGACACCATACAGACCCTCGCGCGCTACGTCCTCTCCGACTTCCCTATCCGCTGCTCGAGCTACAACATTTTCTTTTATCATCTGAAAAATCAGATCCACGCCAAGATCTTCCCCCGCTTCACAGCAAGCCCTCTCTACATGGGCTACCGCATCACAAATGTAATGGACGAAACGAGCAAGAAGCGGATCATCGAGACGCTCAGGTCTGAAAAGTATTTTGGGAAATGATCATGGGCGCAGGGTTAGTCTCTGGAACGGAGCGTCCCTTGAATGTGGAATTAGGAATGAGGAATTAGGAATGGTGGTGCGGCGCATAAAAATCTGAAGCGCCGCAGAGTTTTGATAGCGCTTCGCGCGCATCGTCATTTCGAGCGTAGCCCTCAATCTTTATTACAGAACGTTCATCGCCTGATATGAGGCAGCACCAGGACATCGTTTCCCCTCGGCGCATACACGCTGATTCCCGCAATGCAGTAAAGATTCCTCAGCTGCGCTCGGGATGACGATGCCGGAGAATCCCAGTCACTTGAGGCTCCTAATCCCCAATCCCTAATCCCTAGCCACTTATCTCTGCTTTCAAACTTGTGGTGGCGGCTTCGCCGCGAATATATATAAGGCGATGCCCGAAAGTAGTATTCAAGTCACCACTCACTCGCGTCTCTTAATTCCCAGTCACTAGTCACTAATCCCCCATTCCCAAACGAGGTTACCCTATGAAACTATATGCCTTCAGTGATTTCCATCTCTCCGGAGATCCGCCAACGAAGCCCATGGATATATTCGGAGAGAACTGGAAGAACCACCGGGAAAAGATCGTGAATGCATGGAAGGAGACGATCCGCGAAGACGATGCCGTCATCATGGCAGGCGACCTCTCCTGGGCAATGAGCATGGAGAGCGCCATCTCCGACCTCACCATGCTTGGCACGCTCCCGGGACGTAAGATCATCGTCCGCGGCAACCACGACTTCTGGTGGTCCACCGTCACGAAGATGACCGCCATGACGCATGGCGCCTTCGAATTCATTCACAACTCCGCCATTCAGGTCGGAAATGTAGCGCTCGCCGGTACGCGCGGATGGATCTCCGAGACGGCAAAAACATATAAAGAAGACACCGACAAGTCCATCATCCTGCGCGAAGAAGGGCGCATGGAGCGCTCGCTCGCCCTGGCGAAACAGATGAAGGCAGACCGGATCATCGCGATCCTGCACTACCCGCCCTTCGATGAAATGCGGCGGCCTTCGCACATGATGGAGATCATCGCCGACGGCGGCGCAGACCTCTGCCTCTATGGCCACATCCACGGCGCGCCGAATTTCAAAAATCTGCCGGATTCCCTTCTGGGCGTCCCGCTTTGCCTGACGAGCTCGGACTATCTGGACTTCAAGCCATACTTCATCTGTGATCTGGAGGCGCCCCATGCATAGACTTGCCGAAAGCAAACTTCTCGCCGGCTTCATCTACGGCGACCCGCACATGCAGGAATACATCTACCTTCCCGCGAGCGAGCTGGATGCCGCCTCTCCCATGCTCGTCTACGAGACAGGAAAAGAACGCCATGATGTCGATATGCAGGAAGCCCTCTCCCTCATCGAAAAACGAAGCCTTCGGCCCTGCAGTCACCCCGTCTTCGGGAAGAATACGATGGGATAAAGGTGGAAGGGTTCAGGGTTCAGGGTTCAGGGGCGATACGAGAACACCGCCTTTCCCGTATCGTCATTCCGAGCGCAGCCGAGGAATCTCTACTGCACTACGGTAATCAGCACGTATGCACCGAGGAAAGACGATGCCCATTGCCTCACATGCGGCAATGGGCATTCTGCGATAGAGATTTCTCGGCAACGCTTTCAATGACGATACGAGAGAGCCTGCTGTCTCCCAGTCTCCCAGTCTCCCAGTCCCCCAGTCCCCCAGTCTCCTAGTCTCCTAGTCTCCTAGTCTCCTAGTCTCCTAATCCCTAATCCCTAATCCCTAATCCCTAATCCCTAATCCCTAGTCCCTAGTCACCAGTCCCTAGTCACCCCAATCAAAAAGCTCACGACAGACGCCGTGAGCTTTTTATCTTCCACCGATCAAACGAGCGCCATCACCGCCATGTGACGGCCTGTTTTTCCGCCGGATCTCCGATACGAGTAGAAAAGATCATCGTGACAGTAGGTGCAGAGCCCGCAGTCTTCGATGTGGCCGGCCGGTATGCCCGCCTTTTCGAGGAGGCGGCGGTTCGCATTGTGCAGATCGAAGAGGTACTTCCCATTGGCTTTTTTGACTGAAAGACGCGAGATCTCCTTCTCATTGAAGAGCTTATAGAATTCCTCTACCACTTCCTCACCCACCTCGAAGCACTCCAGTCCGATCGCCGGACCGATCGCACACAGGATATCCTTCCGCTTCGAGCCGTAGTTCTTCTCCATCTTCGCCACCGTGAGCGCAGCGATATTGCCGGCGGTCCCCCTCCAGCCGCCATGAGACAGCGCGATCGCCCGCTTCACCGGATCGTAGAAAAAGAGCGGCGTGCAGTCGGCATAATTCATCGTGATCGGGATATCCTTCTCATCCGTCATGAAGCCATCACAGGCAGGGATCGCCGTCTCCATCGTGAGTGCGCCGCGTCCGGCATCCTTCTCCGTCACCTTGTAGATGTAGGTACCATGCACCTGATTTCCTGAGACAAGGCGCGAGGCGGAAAGCCCCAGTGCCTCGAAATAGCGGCGGCGGTTCTCACGCACCGCATCCGCATCGTCGCCCGTATGGAAGCCCATATTCAGAGAGGAAAATGGCGGCTCACTCACCCCGCCAGTGCGGCATGACACAGCCGCTACGACCCCCTGTCCCTGATAACAGTCGAATGTCATATAAAGGATCCCGTCTGCGGAAATAAATTTCATAAGCCCAAAGCCACCTTTCGACGCAAATAAAAAGGAAAATATGTCTTCTTATTATAGCATAATAAAAAGAGGCGGAGGATGAGAGGGAAAGGGTTCTATGTTCAAAGTGACCAGGTATTAGGGACTAGGGACTGGTGACTGGTGACTAGTAGCTAGGGATTAGGGATTAGGAGTCACTAGGGAAACACTGATTCAATCGACATACAAATGCAGCCAGAATTAACGTCGTAGCAACTTGCTTCCCCTTCGGGGAGCTCCACCGATGGGGAGCCAAGACATTCCAGCACTTCTCACGAAGTCCGGAAGCGGGGGCTGAGACGAAGGATCTCGCCGCTCCACCATTCCTCACTCCTCATTTTTCCCCATCCACGCCCTCATATCCTCCGGCACGGGAGCGGTGAATCTCATTTCCCTTCCCGTCACCGGATGAGCGAAGCGGACGGTATAGGCGTGAAGTGCCTGCCGCGTCATGAGACCGAGGGGCCCGCCGTAGAGGTCATCACCTAAGAGCGGATGCCCGAGGCTCGCAAAATGCACGCGGATCTGGTGCGTGCGTCCCGTCAGAAGATGGATCTTCAAAAGCGAATACCCTTCATACTCGCCCAGCACCTCATAGTCCGTGATGGCACGCTTGCCGTCTTCCCTGACCATCCACTCCACGATCGAACCTTCCCTGCGTCCGATGGGGCGATCAATGCGCCCTGCCTTCTCATCCATATGTCCGGAAACGAGAGCCAGATACTCGCGATAGATCTGGTCATGGCTCTTAGAGAGGTCATACTGCCCCTTCGCTGACTTAGCCACCACGACAAGCCCCGTCGTATTGCGGTCAAGACGATAAATGGGATGGATGCCCGCCTCGATGCGCTGGCGCGCATAGTAGCCTGCGACCGCATTCACCAGCGTATCATGCGCGCCGCGCGCCGTCGGATGGATGATCATGCCCGGCCCCTTATTCACGACGAGGAGCGCCTCATCCTCATACGTGATGGAGAGCGGAATGTCCGATGGGACGATATCATTCTCCTCACTCCACGTGAGCACGATGCGATCGCCCTTTGCGACTCTCCTGCGCGCATTGTGTACCTCCTCGCCATTCACCGTCACGTGCCCATTCCATTTGATCCGCTTCCACAATCCGCCGGACAAATGCAGCACCTTCACCGCGTCCTTCACCATCCGCCCCGCCTGGGCCTCCGTCACAATCAGTTCAAGCTCCAAAATAATTATCTCCTTTAGGTCATCCGTTTCACTCATTATAAAGGGTTCAGGGTTCGGGGTGCAAGGTTCAGGGTTAGCCCGCGGGGCGTGCCGTCCATGGATTGCGGGTGAAAGCTTCATTTGAATTAGAAATGAGAAATGGTGGTGCGGCGCATAAAACTATAGAAGCGCCGCAGAATTTTGATAGCGCTTCGCGTCGTCGTCATTTCGAGCGTAGTCGAGAAATCTTTATTGCAGAACGCTCATCACCTGATGTGAGACAGCACCAGGACATCGTTTTCCCTCGGCGCATACACGCTGATTCCCGCAGTGCAGTAAAGATCGAGGGCTGCGCTCGGGATGACGATGCCAGAGAATCCCAGTCACTAGTCACCAGTCACTAGTCACCAATCCCTAATCCCTAGCTACTCACCCTTGCTTTCAAACGGAATCAAAAGGCGACCCGCTCTGCGGGCTAACCCCGAACCCATCAACCTAAGCCTTTTATCTATGCTATAATAGTGACGAACTATTTTCCCATTTGGAGGCAATCATGAAAATCACTGTAGACGATCAGTTATTCGATACCATCCCCGGCCTGTGCATCGGCGTCGTAGCCCTGCGCGCCGCTGACAACCGCGATGTGAATCTGGAAGCAGAAGCCTTCCGCCGCCGCTGCTGCACCGAGGCGAACCTGCTCCTCAAGATGAATCCCCATATCGCCGACCAAGAGATCGAGCGCTATCAGAACGTCCTTAAAAAGCTCTCCATCACCGGTGAGTCCGGTCTGGCAAAGACCTTTGCGGAATACAAGAAGGACCTGGGGCTCTTCGAAAAGGAAGAGGCGGCAGAGACTCCCATGGAGATCCTTCCTGCCCCCAAGACAGCGACACTGGATGAACTCGCCGGCTCTGATGTGCTGCCGCGCCAGAATCCGATCCTTGACATGGTGCGTGCCGGCATGCTGAAATTCCACGTCGATATCCACGCCTACGACATGGGCGACCGCAGCCGGACACTCTCCATCCGGAAAACAGAGGATGATGTCACCGTTTCTCTCGGAGACGACCTCTGCACCACCGGCTGGCTGGCCGAAGATCAAAAGGCAGGAAAGATCACCCCGGCGACCGAAGACGTTCTCATCCTCATCACCGGATTTGCGCCGAACCGAAAGAAAGTCGCCGCCGCCAGGAATGAACTCGCCCGCCGCGTCAAGTCCGCCTTCGACCGTGCGGTAGAGGTCGGCTGGATCGAAGAAGCGCCGCATACCTTCGAGACGGATATTTGACGGTGGCTAGTAAAGAGACACATTTCACTTGTCCTTCACTGCTCTTTCATACCATAGTCACCCTATCCGCCCCTTCGGGGCACCTTCCCCTAGAGGGGAAGGCTTGCGATGCGAGGATCGCATCAGCTCATACAGCCTTCGAGCATCACCCCGTTTCGTCATCCTGAGCGGCGAGAAACGTCGTATGTGAGATAACGAATACCAGAACAACTGCGACCTAAGTCGAAGGATCTTGGCGAAGCCGCCACCTTCATTCCTCATTCGAGCAAAGCTTTTATTCAGGATCAAGGGACAGCACGCCCCACGGGCTAACCCTGAACCCTGAAGTTTGAAAGCAGGGATTAGGGATTAGTGGCTAGGGATTAGGAGCACCAAAGTCGCAAGATGGATGTGCCGCGTAACGGCACCCTTCTACATAGCGGCTCATGCTATCTACTCTAGTCTATTCAACAGTTCTTGTTTCTCATTCTGCAGAATTCTGCCTCTTCGAGGCAGTCTATCCCCTGCCCTTCGGGCACCCCCTTCTCCAAGGGGGAACGCGTTTTAAGCTTATTTCAATACTCCGCGGCGCTTCTATATTCTTATGCGCCGCACCACCATTTCGCATTTCTCATTT
>ERZ1026844.979-NODE-979-length-18584-cov-15.792811_pt1 | contig 18584 bp, 17 predicted proteins | sample MGYA00380152_ERZ1026844 | MGnify/ENA primary metagenome ERZ1026844 (study PRJEB33269, sample SAMEA4719788) | human gut metagenome | biome: human-associated habitat; feature: organic feature; material: feces | place: Cameroon | collected 2013-10 ... | reverse complement strand
CTTCCACGAAGCGCACTTCATGCCCGCCGTTCAAATCTTGTGAAAAAGCCGAGTTGAAGCACGCAAAACAGTATTATTCGGTGAAACAACAGAATATCCAATGCGCGCCAGCACGGAAAGGAGAGGCTATGAACGTCAGAAAACCTGTGGATTACGGCATGATGCACCGGGAATTGACTGTGATTCTCGCGCAAAATCTCTCGCAGATGGATGAAATCTATGCCATCGGCAGAGTCATCTGTCAGCGCCCGGAAAAGGGCGCGGCAGTTGCAGCCGCAGAGTTTCTGCAAGCATATTTCCCTGACCGCACAGGGTTTTCCCCGCGCAACGTGCGCCGGATGCGCGATTTCTACAAGACTTATGAAAATGACCAAACGCTCCTCCGGCTGGCGATGAAAATCGGTTGGACGCTGAATGTAGTGATCATGGAAGCAGAGTTGACAAGAGAGATTCGTAAATGGTATCTGGAGCAGGCGCGGGTACAGCAATGGTCAAAGACGGGCTTGATGGAAAAACTGGCATCTGCAGCACATCCGGAAAAAACACTCGACGAGAAAACAAATACCTGTTATACTGAGAAAAAGATTACTGATGATAGCAAGCGGTGGAGTACAAAGATGATATGTACTTTCTGGAAAAGAATCCGCTTTATCTTTCAACACAAGGCAACTGGATTGTTTTGGCGTGTTCCGATTCAACTAATCTTGGCGAGAAATCAGTGGCTACTCTACGCGCGATGTTAAAGACAATATGAATCTTTGAAGTGAGGCGGTATATATGCAAAAGAAATATCAGGTGTTTATTAGTTCTACATATGTGGATTTAATAGAGGCACGGGCAGCCGCCACACAATGCTTGTTGGACAATGACTGCATCCCCGTTGGAATGGAACAATTTCCAGCAAGTGAAATGAGCCAAATGGAATATATCAAGAAGATGCTTGATAATTGTGATTACTATATCTTAATATTAGGTGGAAAGTACGGCTCTCTGGACACAGACGGTATTGGATTCACAGAAAAAGAATACGATTATGCCGTAGCACAAAAAATACCCATCATGAGCTTTGTTTATGACATGCCTGAAGACTTGCCAAATAAATTCTGTGAGACAACGGATGACCTGCGTGAAAAATTCAAGAGATTCAGGGAAAAAGTCTGCAACGGGAGACTGGTGAAGTTCCATTCTGATAATGGAACACTGAAAGCCAATATTGTAACGTCGATTCACCACTGCATTAAGGATTTTCACGCTATTGGATGGGTGCGGGGTGACAGCGTTAGCGTCCTTGAAAATTTTAATGCAGAACTTTTGCAGAGCGTGCAGAAATTTCAATCAGCACAAGAGACGATTGGTCGTGAGATCGCAGCACAGAAGAAAATGACAGAAGAAAAACTACAGCAGCTGGAGGAGAAAGTTGATAATATTCCGCGGGCAAGTATCCATGTAGAGGATAATGAAGCTGGTGGGCAGACGGTAATAATTGATGGTGGAAATGCAAGAGACTTTGACGAATATGTGCAAGGAAAAGTAAAAAAATATGTCGATGGTCGAATCGCTTCAGATGACGAAGTTAATGAGATGCTTCAAAACATCTGATGCATTTTAAGGAGAACTGACAGATGCAGAACGAAAAATATCTGGAGCTGGACGCGCTTGCTGCACCGAACGGCTATGTCGCGCCTCCGACGAAAGAGGATTTGGCCTACGTTGTCCACTTCCGCAAGACTTGCCAGCGGTATCAGATCGACTTTTCCAAAGCCGTTCCGGACGAACGCGACTTCGTGCTCCATCTGGCGGAGAAAACATTTTTGCAGAAACGTGCTTAATTTTACTGCTGATAGAAACTGCTCCAGCAAGACGGGGGTTCATCTATAGTGTAGTGAAAACACAAAATCGGCAATCTTCGTAAGAGGGTTGCCGATTTTACTTATTACCTATTCATTATTCACTCTTCACTAAAAACGGCACAGCCGATTTTGGGAAGTAATATGGGAAGTAATAGGTAATAGTGAATCGTGAAGAAGTGATGTGCCGCTGTGCGGCGATTGAAAAGGAGGATCGTCATGGCAGAAAGCGTTCTTCTTGTAAAATCAAAATCATTTGCGCTTTGCATCATCCGTTTCTGTAATGATGTCAAAAAAGAACAACGTGAATCTGTACTGATGAATCAATTACTGAGGTCCGGCACCAGCATTGGCACAAACATTCGAGAGGCATTTTATGCGCACAGCCGCGCGGACTTCATTGCCCGGCTTCAAATCGCTCTGAAGGAATGCGCGGAAAGCGAATACTGGTTGGAACTGCTGCTGGAAAGCGGATATTCCGAAGATCCCGAGATCCTGCAGCAATGCGTCGAGGTAAAAAAGCTGCTGATTGCCTCTATCAACACGGCGAAAAAGCAATGCTCCGAGTAGCGACGCAGTCGACGGAGTATTCCCTCCCCTCATATCTTATATTATAATGTATCCACCCCCGGACGTCGTGCGCGACGGCCGGGGGGTTTTTATGGATCGCGGCTTGGTCGTATGGAAGATGGCGGCGGAAAAGGGAGGTCTTGTAAAACTGCGATTTCCGGAATATCCTATGTTTTTACTCTGTTTTCCAGTTTAATGGTATTTTCCAGTGTTTTTTATGAAAAAAGTTCAATTTTTTCAGGATTATAATTGGCAGATTCCGTGCTTTGCGCTACTATAAGTATCCGAAATGAAATTGTTCCCGCCGGTTCAGGCAGATGACAATATTGCCCGCACCGCCGCGGCGGAGCGGGACATTTTTATAGCGTTTCCGCCCCTCTCCCCCGCCCTGCGGGCAGACGGGCGAACAAAAAAGATGGTGCGATACCATGACGGACCAGGAATTGCGGCGGCTGAGCCGCGCAGATCTGATCGATATCATCTATACGCTGCAGCAGCAGAAGGAGCAGGCCGAGCAGCAGCTGGCCCAGGCCCAGGCGCAGCTGCAGGACCGGCAGCTGTGCCTCGCAAGCGCCGGCTCCATCGCCGAGGCCGCGCTCTCGCTGAACGGCGTGTTTGACGCCGCGCAGGCGGCGGCCGATCAGTATCTGCAGGCCGTCCGGACCTCCGCTGCCGAGACGCAGGCGCAGAAGGAGCAGATCCTTGCGGACGCCGAGCGGCAGGCGAAGGAGATCGTGGATACCGCGGAGCGTCAGGCTACTGAGCATTGGAAACGATTCCAGCTGCAGGCCGGGCAGCTGATCCAGGCACACGCGGAGCTGCAGGAGATGTTCAAAGGGATGGCGAACCGATGAAGAAACACACAACGGCCGCGGATCTGCCGACCACGGAGCAGATCGCGCGCGAGCGCAGCCGCCTGCGCTACAAGCGGCGGTATGGCCGGACGCTGCGGAGCACGGCGGCGATCTGCTCGTGGTGGCGGCGCTGGCTGTGCTGGTCGCCACGCTCTGGATGCCGGTGCTGCGGATCTACGGCAGCTCGATGGCGCCGACGCTGTCCGACGGACAGCTGGTCGTGGCGATCAAAACAAAGACGTTCGCGCCGGGCGATATCACGGCATTTTATTACGGCAACAAGCTTCTGATCAAGCGGTATATCGCAGGTCCCGCGGATTGGGTCGACATCGACGCGGATGGAATCGTTTCCATCAACGGAAACGTCCTCGACGAGCCCTATCTGACGGCGCATGCGTATGGCGAGACGACGATCACGCTGCCCTATCAGGTGCCGGACGAGCGGTATTTCCTGATGGGTGACAACCGGGACGTCTCGATCGACTCGCGCAGCACGGCTGTGGGCTGCGTGGCGGCGGATCAGGTCGTGGGAAAGGTCGTTTTCCGGATCTGGCCGCTGTCGGGCTTCGGCCCGGTACGGTGATGGGAGGTGACACAGATGCAGGATGACCTGCAGGAACAGGCGCGCAGCCGCGCGGCTGCGCAGACAAGGCGGCGCAAACGGCGCATATGGGTCGCGGGGCTCTGCTGCGCTGTCGCCGCCGCGACCGCTTATGCCCTGACACGCCCCGCCCTGACCATGACACAGCAGACCTTCTGCGGGCAGGAGGCGCACACGCACGACGAGAGCTGCTATGAGACGATCCTCATCTGCGGCCAGGACGAGCAGCTGCCTGTGGAGCAGCCGACGCCGCACGTCCACACTGAGGACTGCTACGCGGCCCATCTTGTCCTTGTCTGCGGGCAGGAGGAGAGCGAGGAACACACGCACACGGAGGACTGCTACCAGACGCAGTACGAGCTGATCTGCCCGCTCGAGGAGGGCGAGACGGAGGACGAGCCGGAGATCCCGGCCCACGTCCACACCGACGCGTGCTATGAGACGCGGCTGATCTGCGAAAAGCCGGAGCACACGCACAGCCTCAGCTGCTACGCCGACGCGCAGGCCGATCTGGAGTCCGCGTCCGTCTGGGAGCAGACGATCCCGCAGACGCTCAGCGGGCAATGGCGCGCGGGCGTCGTAGCGGTGGCGGAAAGCCAGCTCGGCTATGCCGCCAGCACGCGCAATTATATCGTAGATGAAGCCGGCGGGATGCACGGCTACACGCGCTACGGCGCGTGGTACGGCAGCCCGTACGGCGAGTGGTGCGCGATGTTTGCCTCGTTCTGCCTGCATTACGCGGGCGTGCCGGAGGACAGCATCCCGGCGCAGGCGGGCTGCATCCGCTGGGTAGAGCAGCTGCAGGCGCTCGGGCGCTATGCCGCCGCGGGCACCACTGCGCCGCAGCCCGGCGATCTGGTCTTCTTTGACACGGGCAGCGACGGCTATGCCGACCATGTCGCCCTTGTGGCGGAGGTCTCGGCGGACGGCGCGTCGCTCACCACGATCGAAGGAAACGTCGGCGGCTGCGTGGTCCGCAAGCAGCACGCGCTGGACGAGGCCGGGCTTCTCGGCTTCGGCATTCTGCCGGAGCAGGAGGATAATGGCGAAACACCAGAAGAACCGGCCGAACCGGAAACCCCGGCGCGCACGCCGCTCTGCGGGCATGAGGAACATGCCCACACCGCGGACTGCTATGACGAGACCGGCGCGCTGATCTGCACGCTGGAAGAACATACGCACACCGACGCCTGTTATGAACCGGCGGTGGAGAAGGCGCCGCTCTGCGGGCACGAAGCGCATACGCACACCGCGGATTGCTATGACGAGACCGGCACGCTGATCTGCGCGCTGGAAGAACATACGCACACCGACGCCTGTTACGAACCGGCGGCGGAGAAAACGCCGCTCTGCGGGCATGAGGAACATTCCCACACCGCGGATTGCTATGACGAGACCGGCGCGCTGATCTGCGCGCTGGAAGAACATACGCACACCGACGCCTGTTACGAACCGGCGGCGGAGAAAACGCCGCTCTGTGGTCTGGAAGAACACACGCATACGGAAGACTGCTACAGCGTGGACGGCACGCTCGTCTGCGAGCTGCCGGAGCACACACACACGGACGCCTGTTATGAGGCGGCAAGCACGCAGCGCTTTTCCTACGCGGACGCGCAGCTGCAGCTGACGCTGACGGTCGAGAGCGCGCAGCCGCTGCCGGAGGGCACGGAGCTTGACGTGCAGGCTACGGACGCGGCTGTCTTCTCGGGGCTTTCCGACGGCGAAGCGTCGGACGGCGCGGAGCAGTGGATCGTCCGGCAGCTCGCGCTGGTGCAAAGCGGCGAGGCGCTCGACACGGCGGCTTACCGCATGACGGCCGAGATCGCGGTCACGGACGCGGTGCTGCAGCCGCTGCTGGGCCAGCTGGATGCGCTGGACGAGGCTGCGCCGGAGGCGGAGACGGGCGTGACGCTGGCCGTGATGCAGGCCGGAGACGAGGGCCTGCAGGAGCTGGACAGCGCGACGATCTCGGCCGAGGAAGCCGCGCCGGTCTTCACCGTCAGCGTCCAGAGCGGGACGATCGCGGTGCTGGCCACGACGGCAAATCCGAGCTATACGGTGCAGTATTACGCGTATATCCCGCGATTTGCTGTGAGCGGCGAAAAGACGCTGAATGTCTATAACACAGAAGGAAAAACCTCCCGAAAAACGGGAAAAGCAACGCACAGAAACAGATTTTCCTGACGCCTGCAGAGGGCACAACGACGAAGAACGCCGGAACTGCAACGCAGAACTATAAAGTCGCAACGACCGACGAACTGACGCAGATGTACACCGCCAACGAATTTGAGTACATCAAAGCGCCGAACCCCTCCTATATCAATAAGCTGATCGACAACAGCAGCTATGAATTGAAGCAGATCTGGGTTCTGCGGGACGGTAAAGACGAGGCCAGCACGAATGAGGCAGATTGGACCATATACGACGATCCGGCCAACGTCCATTTCACCAACCGCAATCTGACGGATGAAGCCGGCGCAGGCGAACAGAACATCATTTATCTGGACAGCACCAGCACCAAGAGAAACGTCCTCCGGCTGGTCTACGATACAAAGGAAGCCGACTTCACCACGTCCGCAACATTCTATGACTACAACATTTCAAGCGGGCAAAATGGCGACGGCAAATGGTGCACTGGCATTACCGGCATCAATATAGAATCAAACTATCCAAAGGACAATGAAAAAACAAAATGGTCGGACTACCGGGATATTCTGGCCTTCGGCAACGCCAACTGCGGCACCGGCATGGCAAATTATAAATTTAACGGTGTATATCTAAATAAATACAGTGGCCGGAACTACGGCTGTACCTTTGGATTAGCGAAAAGTCTCTCAAACGGAAAGATCGTATATAACGATTGGCTCATTACGCCCGACCTGTTCAATGAAGGCAATGCGAACGGCAAGAAATCCTTTGAAAACAGTTCCCTGACCTTCTCCCAGGTGGGCGATACCTACACGCTTTCCTCCGCCAGTGTTGGTACTCGATCGATCCGCGGTCTGCAGGATTTCTTCAATCCGTCCCCGAAAACTGATACGACGCACACGCACATTTTCACAAACGATTTCTGGCCGCTGGACGGCGTGTCCTATACGGATATACAAATGGATCCGAAGTTCGGCAGCTACAGCAATCCCATCTATTATCAGGGCTTTGCCAGCGCGGACGGCATCAGCGGCACATGGGGTGACGAATCCACAACGCTTCCATACAGCGACGACGGACAGGCGCACAACTCCTTCTTCGGCATGCAGTATGCGGTGACGTTTACGCTGACGCCGGATTATGTCGGGCCGCTGGACTATACGTTCTTCGGCGACGACGACATGTGGGTCTTTCTGGACCACAAGCTCGTCTGCGACATCGGCGGCGTCCACTCGTCCGTCGGTGAATACGTGAACCTGTGGGATTATATCCGCACAGACCGCACGGAAGACGAGCAGCACACGCTCACCTTCTTCTACACCGAGCGCGGCGCGTCCGGCTCGACGTGCTACATGAACTTTACGCTGCCCTCGGTCTCCGGCGTCAACATCGAGCAGAAGACCGGCGATCTTGAGATCAGCAAGCAGGTCATCGGCGAGGACGACCCGGACAAGGACAAGGAATTCACCTTCGACATCAAGTTCACCGATGCAAACGGCAGCCGGATCTGGGACGATTACGCCTATACCCGCACGAAAAACGATGGCAGCACGGAGGCAGACCTCGTCCTCCACAACGGCAGTCAGTTCAGTCTGAAGGCGGGCGAGACCATCCGGATCAAATACCTGCCCATCGGCCTGCGCTATGAGATCACGGAGCTTGACCCGGACGGCTACACCGTGACGAACACCGTTGACGGCGTTCTGAGCGGCGGCGGGAGCGCGCAGGGCACGATCATCAAGGACATCCCCGGCACGGTGGTCTTCACCAACACGATGAAAAAGGTCGGTCTGACGCTGCAGAAGCTCGATCAGGACGGGAAACCGCTCAAGGGCGCTGTCTTCAAGCTGAAGAACGCTGCCGGTGGCTCCGTCTACGCCATGAAGGACACGGACAGCAGCGGCACTATTTACACTGTCCCGTCGAGCGGGGCGAATCAGATCCAGTCCGGGGCGCTGTATTACATCGCGCTGGCGGAGGATCCGAGCTTCGTCATCGGGCAAGACGCATCGGCGGAAAAGCATGACGCAACACTGCAGAAAAAAGCCGACAACGGTCTGCAGAAATTCCGTGTTTACCGGCAGGCAGACGGTTCGTACAGCTTCTATTGCGAGCAAAGTCAGTTCTGGATCGATCTGGATGGCCGCGGGCTGACAAACGGCACACTGGTCCACTTCTGGTCAAATGCCGATCATCCGACAACGGAAGACGCGCAGAAATGGTACCTGATCGCCAACGGCGATGGCACATTCAAGATCAACCCCCGGTCCGCCGTCCTGAACCAGAGTACCGCCGTTCTGGACCTGAACACCGGCGTAGCTTCTGTCGGTCAGCGAATTCAAGTTTATAAGGACAACGGCACTGCGGCGCAGAAGTGGCTGCTGGTGCCGGTGGAGGAGGCGGCGGCGCCAGAGACGACGAAGGAGCTGGCGGTCGACGACGACGGCGTTCTGCAGCTGGCGGGGCTGCTGCCCGGGTCGTACACGCTGACGGAGACGCAGGCGCCGGGCGGCTATCAGAAGCTTTCGCAGCCCATCTCCTTCCGCGTCGGCGCGGACGGGACCATCACGCTGGCGGACGGCACGATCACCGACGCCATCGTGGCAAACGACGGCATTCTGCAGGTCCGGAACCGGCATGAGGATCTGACGCTGACGCTCAAAAAGGAGCTCGTCAACAGCCAGAGCACGCAGGCGTTCCGCTTTACCGTCTCGTATGAGATCAACGGCCAGACGGTCACCGAGACGCTCGGGCTTGCGGGCGGCGAATCCGGCACGCTGACGATCCCCTACGGCGCGAAGGTCACGATCACCGAGACGGAGCATGACGGCTTCGCCGTGACGTTCAAGAACTCAGAGACCGTGCTGGCGCAGAGCGATACCTGCACCATCGATCGCATGACGGCCGACGCCGCGATCACGGCGGTCAACGCCGCCGGATACGCGCTGTCGGGCACAGGCGGCGGCGCACTATGGCTTCAGCTCGCGGGCGCAGCGCTGGCAGCGCTGGCGGTTCTCGCTTATAACTGGATAAACGTAAAAAAGCAAAAAGCGAAAGGAAGAACAAGACCATGAAAACAGTAACACGCGCGCTCGCCCTCGTGCTGGCGCTGACCCTGCTGCTGGCGATGAGCGCGACGGTATTCGCGGCAGACGACACATACACGATCACGATTTCCGGCGATAATGTCGTAGCAGGCCATATTTATGAAGCATACCAGATCTTCAAGGGCGATCTGGCTGAAAAGGACAGCAAGACCATTCTCTCCAACATCGAATGGGGCAGCAGCGTAAACGGCGATGCTCTGCTGACAGCGCTGAAAGCTGACGCGACGCTTGGCAATGATTTTAAAGACTGCACGACCGCCGCACAGGTTGCTGATGTGCTCGCAACGTATGGAAGCGATGCTGGAAAAACGCAGCAGTTTGCCAAGCTGGCTGGTGCAAACCTCAACGCTACTGTTGCTGGAACTTCTACTTGGAATGAGTCTGGCAAGAATTACAGCATCTCTTCTCTGGCCCCCGGCTACTACCTCGTCAAGGACAAGGATGATTCCGCGCCGAGTTCTGACGCCTATACCCGCTACATCCTTCAGGTCGTCCATAATGTCACCGTGAACGCTAAGACCGACGTCCCTACTGTTGACAAGAACATCAAAGAGGGTGACACCAGCGTCAAGGCAAACAACGCTTCCATCGGCGACGTTATCAACTATGAAGTCAAGTCCGCTGTTCCTGATATGACGGGCTACACCAAGTATTTCTTTGTTCTGAACGATACCATGTCCAAGGGCCTGACCTTCAATAATGACGTTGCAGTCACGATTGGCGATACCACGCTTGACGCCGACAAATACACGGTTGCATACAATACAGATACGGCTACCGGTATCACGACAATTGAAATTGTCATCAAAGATTTCATCAACTATACAAAAGGAGCCGCCATCCTTGTCACCTATTCTGCTACCCTGAATCAGGACGCCAGCCTTGACCCCGTTGCTGGCAACCCCAACAAAGTCCAGTTGACTTATTCCAACAACCCGAATGTTGACGGCAAGGGCGATCCCAAGAACCCTGATAAACCGGGCGAAGGTGCTCCTACCGGCAAAACCCCGGAATCTGAAACCAAGACCTATGTTACCGGCATCAAGCTCACCAAGGTCGACGGTGCAGATCATAACAAAATGCTAACCGGCGCAAAGTTCAAAATTGAAGGTAATGGCGTCAAAGTCGTTTTGGTCAACAAGGAAGTTTACGAGGAAACTTCTGACGGCACGTACTACATGCTCAAAACCGGTACATACACCGAAACAGCTCCTATCGACGAAACCGCTTCCAGCTACGACAGCACCACGACAAAATACAAGAAGGTCACTGCTGTAACCAAAGATACCGTTAACACGAAGGTCAATGCCACCGGCTACGTCGATGAAAAAGGCGTTCTAACCTTTGAGGGTCTGGGCGAAGGCACCTACACGATCAAGGAAATCGTCGCCCCGAACGGCTACAACCTGCTGAAAGCGCCTATTAAGGTTGAAATCAAGGCAAATGCCACATTTGCCAAGTGCGAATGGACGGTAACCGCAGACGGCAAGCCCGTTACAGCCGACAACAATCTCTATGCTTTCCTGATTGAGAACAAATCCGGCGCCGAGCTTCCCTCCACCGGCGGTATCGGCACGACGGTGTTCTACGTGCTGGGCGGTCTGCTGGTCGTGTGCGCAGGCGTGCTGCTGATCACGAAACGGCGGATGAACAAGAACGCATAATCCATCCTTCCGGCAATTCTGCAGGGACCGGGCTCCGGCCCCTGCGCCCCGGGCGTTCAAAACAGAGGAAAGGAGAGTCCTGCAAGTGAAAAAACATGGCACGACCGTGCTGCTCGTTCTGCTGCTCGCCGCAGGCCTGTCCTTGCTTCTGTACCCGAGCGTCAGCGACTACTGGAACTCGCTGCATGCCTCCCGCGCCGTTACCGGCTACGCGCAGGACGTGCAGAGCCTGACGGACGACGCCTACGACGCCATGCTGCAGGCCGCGCGCGACTATAACCAGTCGCTCGCCGCGCGCGAGACCAGCTATTTCCTGTCCGAGCGCCAGCAGGCGGAATATGACAGCCTCCTGGACGTCGGCGGCACCGGCATCATGGGCTATATCGAGATCCCCGCCATCAACGTCTCCCTGCCCATCTACCACGGCACGGACGACAACGTGCTCCAGATCGCCGCCGGGCACATCATCTGGACCAGCCTGCCCGTCGGCGGCGAAAGCAGCCACTGCGTGCTTTCCGGCCACCGCGGGCTGCCGAGCGCGAAGCTGTTTACGAATCTCGACCAGCTGGTCGAGGGCGATACGTTCACCATCCGCGTGCTCGACGAGGTATTGACCTACGAGGTCGACCAGATCCTCATCGTCGAGCCGGAGGATGTGTCCGCGCTGGAGATCGTCCCTGGGCGCGACCTGTGCACGCTGGTGACGTGCACGCCCTACGGTATCAACACCCACCGGCTGCTCGTGCGCGGCACGCGCATCGAAAACGAGCCGCAGGCGCAGACCGTGCGCGTCACGTCGGACGCGGTGCAGATCGAGCCGCTGCTCGTCGCGCCGGTGCTGGCGGCGCCGGTGCTGCTGATTTTGCTGCTGGTTCTGCTGCTGCCCGGAAAACAGAAACGAAAGAAGGAGGAAGACTGACATGCGCGCAAGACGCGTTTTCTGCCTGCTGCTGGCCGCTTTTCTGCTGGCGGCGCTGCTGCCGCAGGCGCTGGCCGCGGGGCTCATTGAGACGGACCGCCCCGTCACGCTGACCGTCCGCTTCTTCCATGACAAAGCGCCTGTCAGCGGCGCGCCGTTTTCTCTTTACCGCGTGGCGGACGTGTCTGCCTACGGTGAATTCACGCTGACCGGCGATTTCAAAGACGATCCCGTGCGGCTGGACGACCGGAGCAGCGACGGCTGGCGCGCGCTGGCCGAGACGCTGCGCGCCTTTGTCCTGCGGGACAGCCGCAAGCCGCTCGACACCGGTGTGACCGGCAGCACCGGCCTTCTCACCTTCCCCAACCGGCAGAAAACGCTTCGGCCGGGGCTGTATCTGCTGCTGGGCGAGTCGTTCGTCTCCGGCGGCTACAGCTACACCGTCGAGCCCTCGCTCATCTGCCTGCCCTGCGCTGACGAGACCTCCAACACCTGGGACTATGACGCGGCCCTCGCGCCCAAGCATGACCGCGAGCCGCTCCCGCCCGCACCGTCGGACGATACCGTCGAGCGCAAGGTCCTGAAGGTCTGGGACGACGGCAATGCCGCTTCGCGGCCGCAGGAGATCACCGTCCAGCTGCTCAAAGACGGCGTGGTCTACGATACCGTGCGTCTGAACGCAAAAAACAGCTGGCGCTACACCTGGTCGAAGCTGCCGAAATACGACGCGAATGGCCGCCGCATCACCTGGACCGTCACGGAGACGGCCGTCGGCGGCTACACCGTCTCCATCCGGCAGGAGGGCGTCACCTTCGTCGTGACGAACTTGGCCACGCCATCTACGCCCGCGCAGCCGTCCACGCCATCCGGGCCGTCGCTGCCGCAGACGGGCACGGTCTGGTGGCCGGTCGGGCTGCTGGCGGTCTGCGGTGCGGCGCTGGTGCTGGCCGGGCTGCGCTGCGGGAAGGGAAAGCGCGATGCGTAAGCGGACGATCCTCTTGACGCTCGGCGGGCTGTTCCTGCTCGCCGCGCTGGCGCTCACGGCCCGGAACCTGCGGCAGGAAGCCCGCGCGCAGACCGCCGCAGAGCAGACCTTACAGACGCTCGCGCCCATCGTTCAGACTGCAGCAGACGCACAGACACCGGAGGCCGAAGCGGTCCCCGCGGACGAGCAGGTCATCCCGGACTACCAGCTCGACCCGCAGATGGAGATGCCCGTCACGACGATCGACGGCGTCGATTACATCGGCGTGCTGGAGATCCCCGCGCTGGAGCTGACGCTCCCGGTCGCCGGGGATTGGAGCTATGCGCTGCTGGATCTTGCGCCCTGCCGGTACGCCGGGTCGGCGTATCTGGACGATCTTGTCATTCTCGGGCACAATTACCGCGGCTTTTTCCGGGATCTTTCGCAGCTGCAGCCCGGCGACGCGGTCTTCTTTACCGACACGGACGGCAACCGGTTTTCCTACGCCGTCTCCGATTTTGAGCAGCTGCGCCCGTCGCAGACCGAGGATATGCTGGCCGGCGACTGGGACCTGACCCTCTTCACCTGCACCCCTGGCGGCCAGAACCGCCTCGCCATCCGCTGCCTGCGCAGCGAACCCTGACCGATTAAAACCCCCGGCAGAGAAACCTCTGCCGGGGGCGTTTTTCACGATTTTCAGGTCTCAGCACACCACGTTGATGCAGGCACCCGCAAGGTACGCGCGGACGTTCTCGATCGCCGTCTGCTGCAGCCGCCGGCGGCATTCGAGCGCCGCCCAGCTGATGTGCGGGGTGATGACGCAGTTTTTGGCTGAGAGCAGCGGGTTGTCCATGGCGATGGGCTCGGTCTCGATGGCGTCAAGTCCGGCGCCCGCGATCTTGCCGCTGTTCAGCGCGTCGGCCAGATCCTGATCGACGACCATCCCGCCGCGGCTGTTGTTGATGAGGAGCACACCGTCCTTCATTTTTTCGATCGACGCACGGCAGATCATATGCCGGTTTTCCGCGAACAGCGGGCAGTGCAGGAAGATCACGTCGGACTGTGCGTAGAGCGTATCGAGGTCGGTATAGCGGCAGCTCTCATTTTCCCAGGCCGGATCCTGGTACATGTCGTGCGCCAGGATCTTCATACCGAACGCGCGCAGGATGCGGGCGGTGATCCTCCCGATGCGGCCGAGACCGATGATCCCGGCAGTCTTGCCCTCGAGCTCCATAACGGAGTAATCCCAGAAGCACCAGTCACCCGGCCCGCCGCTGCGGCCCTTGCGGACTTCGGCGTCGTGGTGGGCCACGCGGTTCGTCAGCTCCAGCAGCAGGGCGATGGCATTCTGGCTGATGGCCTCGCTGCCGTAGCTCGGCACGTTGCAGACCGTAATGCCAAGCTCGCGGCAGCAGTCTACATCCACGGTATTGTAGCCCGTGGCGATGACGCTGATGAGCTTCAGATTTTTGCACTGCCGAAGCGTCTCGGCAGTCAGCACGGTCTTGTTGAGCAGGACGATCTCGGCGTCCCCGATGCGCGCGGCAGCTTCCTCCGGCTCGGTATGGGCATAGAACACAGTCTCGCCCAGCGCCTGCAGGGGCGACCAGTCCAGCTCGCCGGGATTCTCCCGCGGCTTATCCAGTAAGACGATCTTATGCATGTCCGTCCCCCTCATCTGATCTGCGCCAGGCGCGTGAACGTCTCATCGATGCCCATCTGCAGAAACTGCACGTCTGCGCCGGTCCAGTAGACGTTTGCGCCCATCTTGTGGAAGCGCTCGGCGTCGTCCGGTGTGTTGCAGAAGATGCCGCAGGATTTGTGGTAACTGCGGGCAATGTCAAAGACCTGCTGGATGGAGGCGGTCATGACGTCGGAATAGATATCCAACGGCGTGCCGACCATGACGGACATATCATACGGGCCGATCATGACGGCGGAGATATGGTCGGCATAGGCGTCGAGCATGGCGGGCAGGTTGGCGATGCCGCGCGGCGATTCGATCTGCGGCATGAGGATGCGGGTGCTGTTGAAGTGCTCGATGCTCTCGCCGGGGTAGAACTGCAGGTTGCCGCCGTTGCCCTTCCGGCCGACGGGATGGAAGCAAAGGCCGTCAATGACGGCTTTCAGCTGCTCCACGGTCTCGGTGCGCGGCACCATGATGCCGTCCGCGCCCATGTCGAGCGGTTTTGCCGCCAGATGATAGAACGCATCCTGGATCCGCACGATGGACGGCAGGCCCATCATCCGGCACATATGCAGCATCGGCACCAGATTCTGCGCGTCATAGCGGCCGTGTTCAGCGTCAAACAGCATAAAATCCATATAGGGATGATCCATTTTCGACAGCAGGATCGGGTCGAGCACCAGTCCGCAGGTCGTGCCGCAGACCGGCTGCCGGGCCGCCAGCTTTTCTTTCAACTGTTCCAGACGAGTCATATATGGTCCTCCCCTCTCAGATCTTCAGAATTTCCAGCGTTTCGCCGCTGGCGTAGGCTTTTTCCATGATGCGCTGGACGTGGACCGCGTCGGATGCGGGGACGACGAGCGGCTTGTCATTCAGGATGGAGTCCGAGAAGCTCTCGATCTCGCGGGTGTACATGTTGCCGAAATCGCCCGGGATCTCAATGCCCGCGTCGTCCGCGTGGGTCTGCTCGGCCGAGTAGGCCACGTTTTTGTCAATGAACACGGCGTTCAGCTTGCCGCCGTCGATCTGGCCGATCATCGTGTCGCCCAGCAGACGGCCCTTCGTCCCGAAGAACTCCACGCGCCACTTCGACGCCTCGTCCGGGATGTTGAAGTTCGACTGCACGACGCACTGCGCGCCGTTTTCCATCCGCATGAGGATGGTGGATGTGTCCTCCACGTCATACTGCGGCTCCGGGAAGGCGATCTTCTCGTTCATGGACGCGACCTCGGTCACGCGCATGCCGGTGATGTACTCCATCAGATCGATCGTGTGCACCGACAGGTCCATCATCGCGCCGCCGCCCGCCTTGGCCTTGCACTGCCGCCAGTTGCCGGGCTCGTAGGGAAGCCAGAGCGTGAACTGCGAATAGCCGGACACGACCGTACCGATTTTTCCCTCGGCGATGGCCTTTTTCATGCTCATCACATGCGAGCCGAAGCGCATCATGAAGCCGGCCGCGATCTTCACGCCCTTGCTTTCACAGTACTCGATGACCTCCTGGCCCTCGTCGGACGTCATGGCCAGCGGCTTTTCGATCAGGATGTCCTTGCCGTAGTCGGCAGCCAGCTTCGCCTGCTTCGCGTGCAGGACGATGGGCGTGGCGATATAAACTGCGTCGACCTCCGGGTCGGCCAGCAGGTCCTCTTCCTTCGTGTAGCCGCGCTTGGCGCCGTATTTCTGGCGGATCTTCTCGACCTGCTCAGCGTTGATGTCCATGACGGCGATCAGCTCCGCGTTCTTCGCCAGCATCATCCCCGGGATCGTTCTGCGGTCCGCAATGCCACCAGCGCCGATGACGCCCCAACGTAATTTTTTCATATCCTTACTCTCCTGTTCGAAATGATTCTGCTTCTTCGGCCAGCATTCGGTCGAGCTTCTGCTCGCAGTCTGCCAGATACAGCGGCCATGCGGACGGGTCGACGAAGGCATCCGCCTCCCCTGCCCGGATCCGCTCGGATTTGCCGATGGTATCGCACTGGTCCTGATGGTTGCCGATGAAAATATCCACATATTCGCCCTGCAGACGGTGCAGCCCGGCGCGGAACTCCTCCCGCAGCCGCAGCGGCAGACCGTAGGCAAGCAGATAGCTGCGCGCCATGCTGTTCATGCCGACACCGCCGTGTGTCCCGACACGCAGCGTGCGGCCGTTTTCGTCCGTGACGTCAAAGAAATAGGACATGGTGCCCTCCGTATGCCCGGGGGTGTGCAGGCAGGTGATGCGGGTGCTGCCGAGCGCGATCACATCTCCATCCTGCAGCAGCCGGTCCGGCTCGAAAAAGCCGTCAAAGGTCATGCCGAGCTCTTTGGCGAAGGTCAGCGGGCGCCTGCCGCGCACGGTATCGGCATCGGCCGCACCAATGGCCGTCTTTGCGCCGGTCAGCTCGACCAGCGCGCGTGTGCCGCCGATGTGGTCGATATGCCCGTGCGAGTGCAAAATCAGCGCCAGATCCTCCAGCCGGAAGCCCAGACGGCGGATCGAATCCAGGACCAGATACAAGGTCTCCGGGTAGCCGCTGTCCAGCAGGATGAGCCCCGCGCCCGTATCGATCAGGTGCGCCGAGGCGGGTTTTGTGCCCACAAAATAGAGGTTTCCAAAGACGCGGAAGGGCTCCATACGGCTCTCCCAGACACGATGCAGCATAAAAAACAAGCGCCGTCCTTTCTTTCGGGTGTATCTGACTATAGCATAGGCTCCCGAAGAATGCAATCGGTTGCACCAAATTTCTGAAAATTTGGTGCAACCGACAAAAAGAAGCAGCTTATTTTTGATATAATGGCAAATTGCTTTTCAGCACGATCTGCGGCCGCGCAGTGACGAAGGTGGGGACGGGACGGTTTTCCGCGAGATTGTAATACAGCTTTTCAAACGCGGCGTAGCCCTGCGCAAACGGGTCCTGAAAGATCGTGGCGTTGACGACGCCGCGGCGCAGATACTCGTTCAGCTCGTCAAAAATATCGGAGGCAATGATGGTGACCTGATCGCTCAGGCCGTGTTCATCGACATATCTGCAGATCGGGATGGAGTTGGAGGAGGAAATATAGATCGCATCGATACGTTCATGCGTCTCAAACGCCTCCTGCACCAGCCGTTCGGCGATCTGCGGCGTGTCGAGCGTGTCATAGTGCTGCAGCAGCTGCAGCCCCAGCGTCATCGCGCAGCGGGAAAACGAGAAGATCAGCCCCTGGTGGATGAGCGACTGCATGCTACCGGAGAATGCAATGATATTCCGCCGGTCCGGCGGCAGGAAGATATCGAACAGCTGGGCGACCATGCGCCCGGTGTACTCGGTGTTCGTCGTTGAGGTGAACAGGCGGGAGCTGGCCGGCAGGTCATTGTGCAGCGTGACGACCTTGATCCCGGCCTCCGCCAGCTCGTTGACCTTGGCGACGATGCCCTCATGGTAGATGCCGTGCAGGATCACGCCGTCATAGCCCGCAGACCGGAACTCCTCCAGGACTGCGCAGGCGTTGTCGGCGCTGAAATCGTCGCGGCTGAGCGTCCGGATGTCGCAGGTGACTTTGTAGTTCTGGAAATCGGCGTAAGCGGCCTTGATCCCGTCCAGCATTTTGAGATAATAGGCCTCGATCCGGCCGCGCATCAGCACGCCGATGCGGATCGGCTGCTGCGACAGGCGGGACGCCATCTTATTCTGCACATAACCATACTGCTCCGCAGCCTCCAGAATGATCTTACGCTTCTCTGCGCTGAGCTTGGAATTGGGGTTGAAGGCGCGGCTGACGGCAGAGACGGACATATTCAGCTTCTCCGCCAGGGTATAGATGGTAACTTTCTGCTCCATAGCACGTTCTGCCTCTCGCGGTGCTGCAATCTGTTGCAGCACCAGTTGATACCTTAATTTTTACATCTCTGTTATTAAACCATAGAACCTGCCGATTGTCAATCCGGCTGTTTTCGCTTATTCACAGTTATTTACCGCATTTTTTGTGGATAACGCCAAAAATCCCCGTTCCACCCGGAAACGGGTTGACGGATTGACGAAGGTATGCTATATTGCAGGTAATGCAACCGATTGCACTCCGGTGGAGACATTTTGCCTCCCCCCTTTGTCGGTTTCAAACAAAACGAAAAGGAGAACTGAAATGAAAAAGATGATCGCGCTGCTGCTGGCGGCTATGCTGCTCCTCAGCCTTGCTGCCTGCGCATCCACGGCAGATCCGGCGCCCACGGCCGACGCTGCTCCCGCCGAAACTACCGAGAC